>CENZ01042996.1_pt1 | contig 99895 bp, 100 predicted proteins | sample 361341 | NCBI WGS metagenome assembly CENZ01 (sample SAMEA2619782, study PRJEB7988) | marine metagenome | biome: marine biome (ENVO:00000447); feature: deep chlorophyll maximum layer (ENVO:xxxxxxxx); material: "saline water (ENVO:00002010), including plankton (ENVO:xxxxxxxx)" | depth 50 m
TCTCCAAAACCGCAGGTTGGGGGTTCGATTCCCTCCTGGCCTGCCATGAACATGAATGTATCAGGGCAATAGGGCGAAGATAGGGCGAGACAGTGTTGTCGGATAATTTGAAATTGCTCGCGTCGGGGCTGGCGGTGGTTGGTGCGATTGCACTTTTCTACACGCTGGGCGAGAGCTCTGTGCTGGTGCGTGCGCTCATTGTAGTGGCCGGTGTTGTTGTTGCAGCGGGTATCGCCCTCACTTCTGAGCCCGGGAGGGCAGTCTGGCAGTTTACGCTTGCCACGCGCACGGAAGTCAGAAAGGTGGTCTGGCCGACTCGTCGGGAAACCGCACAGTCGACCGTGATCGTGATTCTCATGGTGTTGGTAGTCGGAATTTACTTGTGGTTGCTGGATGCGATTTCTTTTTGGGCAATCTACGATCTGGCGCTTGGTCTGGGTTAGTCCCGGCGTATAGAGCTTTTGATCTTTAGTTGGCAAGGACGCGTAAGCAACAGACCTAGACCTTAGATATTTAAAATGACAAGTGATCTAACAATTGAAGAAAACTCGCCCGAGACGTCAACGACAGACAGTCAAGCGGTCGCGTCTCCGATGCAGTGGTTTGTCGTGCAGGCCTACTCAGGTTTTGAGAAGCACGTTCAGGAGTCGTTGCGAGAATACATTCGGCGCGCAGAAATGGAAGATCACTTTGGCGACATTGAGGTTCCTACTGAGCAAGTGGTTGAACTCAGAAATGGGCAAAAACGAACCAGCGAGCGGAAGTTTTTCCCAGGCTACGTCCTCGTTAACATGATCATGAGTGATGAAGCGTGGCATCTGGTGAAATCTGTGCCCAAGGTTTCAGGGTTTGTGGGGGGCAGTGGGTCTCAGCCGGTACCGATTACTGATCAGGAGGCTCAGGCAATCCTGCAGCAGGTGCAGGAAGGCGCAGAGCACCCACGCCCAAAATACACCTTTGCTCCTGGCGAAGTGGTTCGCGTCATCGATGGCCCGTTCAAGGAATTCAGCGGGACCGTAGAAGAGGTCAATTTCGAAAAGAACAAGTTGAAGGTTTCGGTCTCGATCTTTGGGCGTTCAACCCCGGTGGAGTTGAGCTTTAGCCAGGTCGAGAAAGCATAGAACGTATAAAAAGGACCTTAGCGGTCTGAGATCAGATTTAAAGGATAGATGCGATTAGACGCAGAGAACAGATTTATAACGGTTAAAAGTTTCTAGTAGATCAGTTGAGCGCGGCCAGTCAACCAGGGTGTCCGCAACTCATACTCATAAACAAAAAGGGGAGCCTAGCGGCGTTTGGACCCGACGGAGTAAACGATGGCAAAGAAGATTGAGGCTTACATTAAGCTGCAGGTTCCCGCAGGCGGCGCCAAACCCAGTCCACCGGTCGGTCCTGCGCTTGGGCAACATGGACTGAACATCATGGAGTTCTGCAAGGCATTTAATGCCGACACCCAGGATGTTGAGCCGGGTCTGCCGATCCCCGTCGTAATCACAGTCTACTCCGACAAAAGTTTCACCTACGTCAAGAAAACGCCCCCGGCGTCTATTTTGCTGAAAAAGGCGGCCGGCCTGGAGAAAGGCAGTGGAGAGCCGAATAAGAACAAGGTGGGCAAGGTCGGCCGCGCAGAGCTCGAGGAGATCGCCAAGGTCAAGATGCCCGATCTGAGCGCCTTCGACATGGATCAGGCAGTGAAGATTATCGCCGGCAGCGCCCGAAGCATGGGAATTGAAACGGAGGGTGTCTGATGAGCGCACGCGGAAAACGATACCGACGGGCATCTGAGGGCCTCTCCCAAGACAATTTCTATCCGATTGACGACGCGCTGAAACTGGTGAAGCAGTCTGCGTCGGCGAAATTTGATGAGGCTGTCGACGTCAGTATCAACTTGGGCGTTGACGCCAAGAAATCAGACCAGAATGTCCGAGGTGCTACGGTGCTGCCTAAAGGAACTGGCAAGACCGTGCGCGTAGCTGTTTTTGCCGATGGCGACGACGTTGACGCTGCACACGCCGCCGGCGCAGACATCGTCGGACTGGATGATCTTGCTGAAGCGATTCAGGGCGGAACGATTGACTTTGATGTTTGTATCGCAACCCCAAGTACCATGCGGGTGGTTGGCAAGCTCGGTCAGGTACTCGGCCCGCGTGGATTAATGCCGAACCCCAAAGTAGGAACGGTGACCCAGGACGTATCCAAGGCTGTGACTAATGCCAAAGCAGGTCAGGTCCAGTTTCGTATTGACAAAGCCGGCGTGATCCATTGCCCGATCGGAAAAGCCTCCTTCGATCAGGCGTCCCTGAAAGAGAACTTGTTGGCGCTGCTGGATGCTTTAAACAAGGCAAAGCCTTCCGCATCTAAAGGGCAGTACCTAAAACGCCTGACCCTGTCGACCACGATGGGTCCTGGGGTGAAGGTAGATCGCGCGTCAGTAGCCGGGTGAACTGGCAGGTTTGGGAAAGCCGATCGTCATCCAGGCGCTAAAAGCTGTAAAGCTGTGAACAGCGCAAGCAAAAACGCAAGAAAAAATAAGGAAGGCAGTAACGGTTATTGAGTTTGAGGGGCCGCAACCCCTGAGTTGTTGTTATCAGAGGTTGCAGGTCCGTCGAAGACCGTAGGTGCGTGAGCGGAGTTTCTAACCGCGATCGCTTAATGGCAAAGCCGGCCTGCGTAGGCGGTGCCCCCGATCCGGGATTTTTACCGGTCAGGACACCAGGGTGTAACGAGCAAGGAGTAGTGCTATATGAGCCTTAGTATCGATCAGAAAAAGACTGTGGTCACGGAGGTCACGCAGATGCTGTCTGCGGCCCAGGCTGCAGTGCTGGCCGAGTATCGAGGGCTCACCGTCGCACAGATTACCGAGCTTAGGACGGAAGCCCGCAATCTGGGGGTGGACGTGCGTGTCGTCAAAAACACGCTCGCCCGCCGCTGTGTAGCGGATTCAAATTTTGAGTGTCTGACAGATCATTTCACCGGTCCGTTGATGATTTCCTCCTCAGAGGATCCCGTCGCGGTGGCGAAACTGGTCTCGAAGTTTGCCAAAGACAATGAAGAGCTGAAGATCACGATAGGGGCCATGAACGGCGACCTGTTGGATATCTCAGCAATTCAGGCGTTAGCCAAGTTGCCTGGACGCGAGGAACTGCTCGCGACGTTAGTGGGTACGATGGCGGCGCCGATGACAAAACTTGTCCAGACCCTGAACGAAGTCCCCTCGAAATTTGTGCGCACGCTGGCAGCTGTCAGAGACAGTAGACCTGATGAACAGGCAGCGTGAAGCGCGGTTGAGCGCTCAAGGTAAGAAAATCTCAATTTAAGGAGAGAAACCAATGAATCGCGAAGAAGTCTTGAATGCGGTAGCAGAGATGTCCGTTCTCGAACTGTCCGAGTTGATCAAGGATATGGAAGAGAAATTCGGTGTGTCCGCGTCAGCGGCAGTTGCAGTCGCAGCGCCGGCTGCCGGCGGCGCTGGTGGAGACGCTGCAGGCGAAGAAGAGAAGTCTGAGTTTGATGTTGTGCTGAGCTCTTTTGGAGACAAGAAAGTCGGCGTCATTAAGGCGGTCCGTGGTATTACGGGTCTAGGCCTTAAGGAAGCCAAGGATCTTGTTGAGTCCGCTCCGTCGGCCATTAAAGAGGGAGTCAGCAAAGACGAAGCTGAGGAAATCAAGAAGCAACTGGAAGAAGCCGGCGGGTCTGTTGAAGTTAAGTGATTGCCGGAACTCTCCCCGCGCTATCAGTGCGGGGAGTTCGCTGTATTGGAAATGCACGTATCGGTCGCATTCGGTCGGTACGTGCATCGCCCGGTTTTGTCGCGTTTTGTGCACTCGCCATGCGGTAGCGTAGCGGGACGACACTAGACGTTATTTTCTAACTGTTCTGAGAGGTCTTCATGGCTTATACCTTCACCGAGAAAAAACGGATTCGTAAGAGTTTCAGCACCCGGTCAGCTGCTGATCAGGTACCTAATCTGCTGGATATCCAGAAGGTCTCCTACAAAAAATTGCTCCAGGCGGAAATTGAGCCCCTTCAGCGTATCGACGAAGGGCTGCAGGCAGCATTTAAATCGGTGTTTCCGATTGAGAGCTACAACGGTGCCGCCTCACTCGATTTTGTCAGTTACACACTCGGAACGCCGGTATTCGACGTGCGCGAATGTCAACAGCGCGGCATGGTTTATTCAGCCCCGTTGTTTGCGACATTGCGCCTAATCATTTTTGATAAAAGCGAGTCAGGTGGCGCGAAGATCCTTCGTGATATTAAGGAGCAGGAAGTCTATATGGGGGAAATGCCCCTGATGACTGAAAATGGCACGTTTGTGATCAACGGTACCGAGCGAGTTATCGTTTCACAACTACACCGGTCTCCGGGCGTGTTCTTTGATCACGACAAGGGGAAAACACATTCATCCGGAAAGCTGCTTTTCAATGCCCGGGTAATTCCTTACCGGGGGTCGTGGCTAGATTTTGAATTTGATCAGAAAGACCTCCTGTTTGTCCGAATTGACCGACGCCGCAAACTTCCGGCAACGATTGTCCTCAAAGCGCTGGATTACTCGACAGAAGAGATTCTGAGCCTGTTCTTTGAAAATGATCGTGTCGCGTTGTTGCCGGAGTCGGCAGAGGTGGATCTGGTCGCTGAGAGACTGCGAGGACAGGAGCTTGATTTTGATCTGAAGACCCCTTCGGGTAAGGTTATTGTCGAGGCAGACAAGCGCATCACAGCGCGCCATATTCGTGAGTTGGAGGGTGCTGGGATAACTTCCTTAGCCGTTCCCGACAGTTATATATTAGGTCGCGCGCTCTCCCGTGATCTCGTAGATCTGGAAACTGGAGAAGTGTTGGCCAGTGCCAACGATGAACTCACACCGGAACTGCTTGCCAAATTCCGTGAGATCGGTGTTGAGGCGTTTGAGACGATTTACACCAACGACCTCGATCGGGGTCCCTACATCTCAGATACGTTGCGGACCGATGCCACAAAGACCGCACTTGAGGCGCAGGTCGAAATCTACCGGATGATGCGTCCCGGTGAGCCGCCGACAAAAGACGCGGCAGAGCAGCTCTTCAGAAACCTGTTTTTCACAATTGATCGTTACGACCTCTCGGCCGTTGGCCGTATGAAACTTAATCGCCGCTTGGGTCGGACGAGTGACGAGGGACCGGGCATCCTGAGTCAGCAGGACATCATCGATGTCATGCGTACGTTGGTAGAACTCAAGAATGGAAACGGCGGCACGGACGATATCGATAACCTCGGAAACCGCCGGGTGCGTTCCGTAGGGGAACTCGTGGAAAATCAGTTCCGGATCGGCCTGGTCCGTGTGGAGCGTGCCGTGAAAGAGCGCCTCTCCATGGCCGAGTCGGAAAACCTGACTCCCCAGGATCTCATCAACGCCAAACCCGTGTCAGCGGTAATCAAAGAGTTCTTTGGATCGAGTCAGTTGTCCCAGTTCATGGATCAGACGAATCCTCTGTCAGAGGTTACCCATAAACGCAGGGTCTCGGCACTAGGACCGGGCGGGCTGACTCGTGAGAGAGCTGGCTTTGAAGTACGAGACGTACATCCCACACACTACGGTCGGGTGTGCCCAATCGAAACGCCGGAAGGGCCCAACATCGGGCTGATCAATTCACTGGCGATTTTTGCCAGGACGAATGAGTATGGTTTCCTTGAGACACCGTACCGTAAGGTGGTCGATCGCAAAGTCACCGATGAGGCGGTTTACCTGTCTGCCATCGAGGAGGGTGAGTACGTCATTGCCCAGGCTAATGCGCGAGTCAACGAAAAAGGCGAATTGGCAGATGACCTGATTTCCTGCCGTTTTCGCAACGAATTCACTTTGTCGACCCCCGAGAACGTGCAGTTTATGGATGTCGCGCCATCGCAGATCGTCTCAGTGGCAGCCGCTTTGATCCCATTTCTGGAGCACGATGACGCCAACCGCGCCTTGATGGGATCCAACATGCAGCGCCAGGCAGTCCCGACCCTTCGCAGCGAAAAGCCGCTGGTCGGAACGGGTATTGAGCGTAAGGTGGCTTCAGATTCGGGCGTGGTGGTTGTTGCGTCTCGCGGCGGCGTGGTGAACGCGGTGGATGCGTCGCGTATCGTGGTCAAGGTCAGTGACAAAGAGGTCGAGCCCGGAGACGCCGGCGTCGACATCTATAACCTGATCAAGTACACCCGGTCCAACCAGAACACCACGATCAACCAACGTCCCTTGGTTTCCGTAGGTGATGAGATCGCTGCGGGTGATGTGCTGGCGGATGGCCCCTCTACCGATTTGGGTGAGCTGGCATTGGGCCGCAATATTCTTGTCGCGTTCATGCCCTGGAACGGCTACAACTTCGAGGACTCGATCCTGATCTCGGAGCGCCTTGTCCAGGACGACGTCTATACCTCAATCCACATTGAGGAACTTACCTGCACGGCCCGCGATACCAAACTCGGGTCTGACGACGTCACACGTGACATTCCTAATGTCAGTGAGTCGGCGTTGGCGAGGCTCGATGAATCCGGGATTGTCTACATCGGCGCTGAGGTGAATCCAGGAGATATTCTGGTGGGTAAGGTGACGCCGAAGGGCGAGACACAGTTAACCCCGGAAGAAAAGCTGCTGCGTGCGATTTTTGGCGAAAAAGCCTCCGATGTTAAGGACACTTCGCTTCGGATGCCGTCCGGCATGTCGGGAACCGTGATTGACGTTCAGGTCTTTACCCGTGATGGAGTTGATAAAGACGCGCGTGCGCTCTCTATTGAGGCATCGGAACTGGATCGTATTAAGAAAGATCTTCAGGATCAGTATCAGATCGTTGAAGACGATGCTTACGACCGGATCGAGCGGCTGTTGGCAGGTAAAGTCGCCGAAGGTGGCCCAGGCGACCTGAAAGCGGGAGACAAAATCACGAGACCCTATCTGCAGGCCTTGCCTCGGGACAAGTGGTTTGAAGTACGGCTGCGTGACGAAGATACCAATACCACTCTTGAGCAGATCCGGGGTCAGCTTACGGCACAGTCAAAGCGGTTTGATGACCTTTATGATGAAAAACGCGGAAAGCTTGAGGCAGGAGATGATCTGCAGGCAGGTGTACTTAAGATGGTCAAAGTGTTTGTCGCTGTTAAACGCCGCCTGCAGCCGGGAGACAAAATGGCGGGGCGCCACGGTAATAAAGGCGTTATCTCCAGGATTGTCCCGATCGAAGACATGCCATACATGGAAGATGGCACCACGGTAGATATCGTTTTGAACCCTCTTGGTGTGCCTTCCCGAATGAATGTTGGGCAGGTGCTCGAGTGTCACCTTGGATGGGCCGCCAGTCACCTGGGCCGTCAGATTAGCGAAATGCTTGACTCAGGTGCGGATAGTGCAAAGTTGCGTAAACAGCTTGGGAAGATCTACGGCACCGGACGTCACCAGGAAGATGTGAACGCTCTATCCGATGAGGAAGTCACCGAGCTTGCGAACAATCTTCGCGGTGGTGTGCCGATCGCTACGCCGGTCTTTGACGGGGCGAGCGAAGCCGAGATCAAGGAGTGGCTCAAGATTGCCGAACTTCCCTCAAGCGGCCAGGCCAGGCTGGTGGACGGAAGGACAGGGGAGCCTTTTGATAGGGAAGTCACAGTGGGCTACATGTACATGCTGAAGCTCAACCACCTGGTCGACGACAAGATGCACGCACGGTCCACAGGTCCCTACAGTCTAATCACCCAGCAGCCGCTCGGGGGCAAAGCCCAGTTTGGCGGCCAACGTTTCGGAGAGATGGAGGTCTGGGCGCTGGAAGCCTATGGCGCATCCTATACCCTTCAGGAAATGCTGACGGTCAAGTCGGATGACGTAGGTGGCCGGACGAAGATGTATGAAAACCTCGTTCGTGGAGACCACCGAATGGAAGCATCAGTTCCTGAGTCATTCAATGTGCTGGAAAAGGAGATCAGAGCTTTGGGGCTGAATATTGAAAGACGCGAGGATCAATAACTCATCGCGTTGACGCCCCAGTTCTCCTCGGTTCCAGATACGGTTAAAAGGTTATAGGAAGAAGACCATGAAAGATTTTTTCAGTCAGTTTTCACGATACGATGCAGTAGATCAGGAGTTTGACAACATTCGGATCCGTCTGGCCTCCCCGGATCAGATTCGATCATGGTCCTTCGGCGAGGTAAAGAAACCCGAAACCATCAACTACCGAACATTCAAGCCTGAGCGCGACGGCCTATTTTGCGCGAAGTTGTTCGGCCCCATGCAAGACTATGAGTGCATTTGTGGCAAGTACAAGCGCCTGAAGCATAGGGGTGTGGTCTGCGAGAAATGCGGTGTCGAGGTCACGCTCTCTACGGTGCGTCGTGAGCGTATGGGTCACATCGAACTGGCAAGCCCGGTCGCACATATCTGGTTCCTGAAGTCGTTACCGTCCCGTCTTGGTGTCTTGCTTGATATGACGGTTCGAGAGATTGAGCGGGTGCTCTATTTCGAGGCCTACGTGGTGACCGACCCTGGACTCACGGAGCTCGAGGTGGGTTCGCTGATGACCGAAGACTCGTACTACGAAGCGATTCAGCTTTATGGGGCCGACTTTGATGCCGGGATGGGTGCCGAAGCAGTAAAAGAATTGCTCAAAGGCATGGATCTCAAGTCCCTTTCGGCACAACTGCGCGAGGATCTCGCTGAATCGACATCAGAAACCAAAACCAAGAAAGTCACCAAGCGACTGAAGGTAGTTGAAGCATTCCTGCATTCCGGCAACAGGCCGGAATGGATGATCATGGAAGCATTGCCGGTGTTGCCGCCTGATCTTCGTCCGCTGGTGCCTCTTGAGGGCGGCCGGTTCGCAACGAGCGATCTGAATGATTTGTATCGTCGGGTTATCAATCGTAACAACCGGCTTCGGCGGTTGTTAGATCTGAATGCGCCCGACATTATTGTCCGGAACGAAAAGCGCATGCTGCAGGAATCTGTCGACGCACTTTTGGATAACGGACGCCGCGGCAAGGCGGTGACTGGGCCGAATCGTAGGCAGCTGAAGTCGTTGGCGGACATGATCAAGGGCAAGCAGGGGCGTTTTCGCCAGAACCTGCTGGGCAAGCGGGTGGATTACTCTGGTCGCTCTGTGATCGTGGTGGGCCCCACCTTAAAACTCCATCAGTGCGGGTTGCCCAAGAAAATGGCGCTGGAACTGTTCCGGCCGTTCATCTACAGCAAACTTGAGCTTCGAGGTCTTGCGACCACCATCAAACAAGCCAAGAAATTGGTAGAAATGGAAGAGCCGGAAGTTTGGGACATTCTCGAAGAAGTGATTCGCGAGCATCCGGTCCTCCTCAACCGCGCTCCAACCCTGCACCGATTGGGCATCCAGGCATTTGAACCCGTACTGGTTGAGGGCAAAGCAATCCAACTGCACCCACTGGTTTGTACTCCGTACAACGCTGACTTTGACGGAGACCAGATGGCGGTACACGTGCCGCTTTCCATCGAGGCGCAGCTCGAGGCCCGCACTCTGATGATGTCATCCAACAATGTGCTGTCTCCCTCAAACGGCGAGCCGATCATTGTGCCGTCGCAGGATATCGTGCTGGGGCTTTACTACATGACCCGTGAGAAGGTCAATGAGTCCGGCGAAGGCAAAGCGTTTTCTGACGTCTCAGAGGTACGTCGTGCTCGCGATGCGGGCGCGCTGTCTCTTCATGCTCGGATCAAGGTCCGGATTCGTGAGGTGCAGGTAACCGAACATGGTGAGCGGCAGGAAACCTTTAATCTTATCGACACCACCGCGGGCAGAGCCCTGCTGTCTGAAATTCTGCCGGATGGCCTGCCGTTCGAGCTTGTCAATCAGACGATGAAGAAGCGGGCGATCTCTTCTGTTATCGACGAGGCATACCGACGGGTTGGACTGAAGGATACCGTTATCTTCTGTGACAAGTTGATGTACACCGGCTTCTCGATGGCTGCCCGGGCAGGAGTCTCGATCGGTGTCGATGACATGGTTGTTCCGAACAGCAAGTCCGCGATGCTCGATGCGGCCGAGGCTGAGGTGAAGGCGATTCAGGAGCAGCATGGCCAAGGCCTGCTGACCGATGGCGAACGCTACAACAAAGTCGTCGATATCTGGACCCATGCGTCCGACCGGGTAGCCGGTGAAATGATGGACGAACTGAGCGTGGAGAAAGTAGTCAACGCCGAGGGTGAGACGATTGAGCAGGAGTCTTTCAACTCCATCTACATGATGGCCGATTCCGGCGCCCGAGGAAGTCACGCGCAAATCCGCCAACTTGCCGGTATGCGCGGTCTGATGGCAAAACCGGATGGCTCCATTATCGAGACCCCGATCACGGCTAACTTCCGCGAGGGACTGAACGTCAACGAATACTTTATTTCCACCCACGGCGCGCGCAAGGGTCTGGCCGATACGGCGCTCAAGACAGCGAACTCTGGTTACCTGACCCGTCGTCTGGTCGACGTCTGTCAGGACCTGGTGGTGACTGAAGATGATTGCGGCACGACTCGGGGGATCCTGCGCGAGGCCATCGTGCAGGGCGGTGAAGTGGTAATTCCCCTGAAGGATCGTATTTTGGGTCGTTCCGTATCTGAAGATGTCGTGAGCCCGAGTGACGGCGCTAAGCTTTTCAGCGCTGGCGAGATGATCGATGAAGCGGGTGTTAAGCTACTCGAAGAGCACAATGTCAATCATCTGAATGTGCGATCCGCGGTAACTTGCGAGACGCGCTACGGTATTTGTGCAACCTGCTATGGCCGGGATCTGGCTCGAGGACACCTTGTTAGTCGTGGTGAGGCCGTCGGTGTGATGGCTGCGCAGAGTATCGGGGAGCCAGGCACACAGTTGACCATGCGGACCTTCCACATCGGTGGCGCCGCTTCTCGAATCGCTGCTGCCAGCCGTGTCGAGGTGAAGAATCAGGGCACGGTTACTTGGGTAGGTGTTCGTGCTGTAAAGCGCGAGGACGGCTGCAATGTGGTTGTTTCCCGATCCGGCGAACTGGTAGTCCATGACCAGCACGGTATCGACCGGGAACGTCACCGCGTACCGTACGGTGCGGAACTCACCGTAAATGATTCCGATGAAGTCGAAAGCGGTAAGGTGATTGCTTCCTGGGATCCCCATACCCATCCAATTATCAGTGAGGTGGCGGGTAAGGTTCGGTTTGAGAGCCTGGTCGAGGGCGTTTCCGTTACTGAGCAGGTCGATGATCTCACTGGATCAAGCACCTACCTGGTGATGGATCCGAAAAGCCGGCGCGGTGCTACGTCCGACATCAAACCGACGGTGGAAATTGTCGATGGGCACAATAAGGTCAAGGCGCAACACCAGATGCCCCCTGGGGCTTCGATTGTGGTCAACGTGGGCATGAGTGTTGGGGTGGGCGAAGTGTTGGCGCGCATCCCGCAGGAAAGCTCAAAGACGCGTGACATTACGGGCGGTCTGCCCCGAGTCGCTGAACTCTTTGAGGCGCGGAAGGCAAAAGAGCCGGCGATCCTTGCACAAGCGACGGGGGTAATCTCATTCGGCAAAGAGGTGAAAACAAAAACCCGGCTTGAGATTACGGATGAAGCGGGCGAACTGCATGAGATGTCCATTCCCAAAGACCGGCAGATCAGCGTGTTTGACGGTGAGACGGTTGAAAAGGGCGACATGATTGTCGAGGGACCGCTTGCTGCAGCAGACGTGCTTGAACTGCGAGGCCTAGTACCGCTGACTGACTACATCGTCAGTGAGGTCCAGGATGTGTATCGACTCCAGGGCGTCAAGATCAACGATAAGCATATCGAGGTTATCATCCGTCAGATGCTCCGACGGGTCCGGATCGTTGAGCCCGGAGATACGCGGTATCTTGAGGCGGATCAGGTCGAACGTTCAGCATTGCTCGAGAAGAATGATGCGCTGGAGGCGGAGGGGAAAACCCCCGCGACTTTCGCTCCGGTGCTGCTCGGCATCACAAAGGCGTCGCTTAGTACCGATTCCTTTATCTCTGCGGCCTCTTTCCAGGAAACCACCAGGGTCCTGACCGAGGCATCGATGCAAGGCAAGGTCGATAACCTGCGGGGACTGAAAGAGAACGTGATTGTTGGCAGGCTGATCCCAGCCGGCACGGGGCTCGCGCACCACGAGGAGCGCAGGCGCCGCAGGCAGGAACAGACTCAGGACGAGGGTGACATCGAGGAGTTGGCTATCCTCGAGAATCTTACCGAGGACAAGGAAGATTCTCCGGCCGAAGCTGCCCAGGGGTGATCCAGTAGCATAGAAAAAAGCCCTGAATTAGCTCAAATGTTGACAGAAAACCTTATTCTGCCTAGAATCGCCGCCCTTTCCTGGATTCAATTCCAACGAGGGCAGGGTCCTCGTGGCGGATAGACAAACGGACTAAAACCAGCAATGCCGACGATTAATCAACTTGTTCGAAAGCCCCGGACGCGCCAGACCCAAAAGTCGAACGTGCCGGCGCTGGCCGCCTGTCCGCAAAAGCGCGGCGTATGTACGCGCGTCTATACCACTACGCCGAAAAAGCCGAACTCGGCTTTGCGAAAGGTCGCCAGGGTTCGGTTGACCAACGGCTACGAAGTCACCAGTTATATCGGCGGCGAAGGGCATAACCTCCAGGAACACTCGGTGGTCCTGATTCGAGGCGGCAGAGTGAAAGATTTACCGGGCGTGCGATACCACACGGTCCGAGGAACGCTGGACACGTCTGGCGTGGGGGAACGACGACAGGGTCGTTCAAAGTACGGCGCGAAACGACCGAAGTCGTAACGGGTCTAATTAAGACGGGATTGTTCCGGAGTGCTTAACCGCGCCCGGGGATAGTGAAACCGTAAAAAAGGCCGGAATAGCTGACCGGCCACGGTGACAAAGTTGGTCTTGCGAAAAAGGCCGACACAGAAGTCGCGAAGGGGGCATCACGCCGCTAGCGACAAAAAGCTGTCTCACCGTATCGATAGGAACCGAGGGCCCTGAGCCTTCGGGGGCGACGCTCGCGTCGTCCTTATTGTTGTGGGTGCGGCCGGTTGGCGGTGCTGGGATGCTGAACCTGCAATCGTGTCGATGGTGCGTAAAGTGCCTTAAGACAAGATTGACAGGTCGCGAACAGTCCACTGCCAGTCACCGTTGACTGAATATAGAAGGAAAGAAGGGAAGTTACCTAGAAATGCCTAGACGTCGCGAAGTACCGAAACGGACGATATTGCCGGATCCTAAATTCGGTGATCAGACGATCGCCAAGTTCATCAACGTGATGATGCAGGACGGCAAGAAATCCATCGCCGAGCGCGTGCTTTATGGCGCGCTCGACACGATCGGGAGTCGTGGCGCTTCTGAACCGCTCGACGTCTTCTACCAGGCGCTGGAGAATGTCCGGCCGGTGGTTGAGGTAAAAAGCCGCCGGGTTGGAGGCGCCACCTATCAGGTGCCTGTCGAGGTTCGTCCCAGTCGGCGAAACGCGCTGGCGATGCGCTGGCTAGTAGATGCCGCGAGAAAGCGCAACGAGAAGTCCATGACGGATCGGCTCGCGGGCGAGTTCATGGACGCGGCGGACAAGCGTGGCGGCGCAGCGCGTAAGAAGGAAGACGTCCACCGTATGGCGGAAGCTAACAAAGCGTTCTCCCACTTCCGCTTTTAGTCGCTCCAGGTAACTCTCAAATCCACCCCGAACCACTAACGGAATAAATACAGTGCCTCGACAAACTCCACTTGAGCGTTACCGGAATATCGGCATCATGGCGCACATCGATGCCGGGAAGACCACCACGACTGAGCGGATCCTGTTCTACACCGGAATTTCCCACAAGATCGGTGAAGTCCATGACGGCAATGCGGTGATGGATTGGATGGAGCAGGAGCAGGAGCGTGGCATCACCATCACGTCCGCGGCGACGACCTGCTTTTGGAGCGGGATGGACCAGAACTATGACGAGCACCGGATCAATATCATCGACACTCCCGGGCACGTGGATTTCACTATTGAAGTGGAGCGATCGCTGCGCGTGCTTGACGGCGCGGTAGGTGTCTTCTGTGCTGTAGGGGGTGTGGAGCCCCAGTCTGAGACCGTTTGGCGTCAAGCGGACAAATACAGTGTGCCGCGGATGGCCTTTATTAACAAAATGGACCGTACCGGCGCAGATTTCTTCCGGGTGGTGGAGCAGATAGGTAGTCGCCTCGGATCGAACGCGATTACCCTGCAAGTGCCTATCGGCGCCGAAGACAACTTTGAAGGAGTTGTCGATCTCATCAAGATGAAGGCGATCTATTGGGATGAAGAAACCCGGGGAACGAAGTTCGAGGAGCGGGATATTCCTGAGCATTTACAGGAAAAGTGCAATGAACTCCGCGAGCAATTACTCGAGACGGCCGCCGAGGCCAATGACGAGTTGATGGAGAAGTATCTCGAGGACGGCGAACTATCTTCGGACGAGATCAAGAAAGCATTGCGCGAAAGAACTATCGCCAATGAAGTGGTCCTGGTCACATGTGGCTCCGCTTTCAAGAATAAAGGTGTGCAAGCGATGCTGGATGCGGTTATCGATTTCATGCCCAACCCGACCGAAGTGCCACCGATCAGCGGTGTGCTGGAGGACGACGAAACTGAGGAAGAGCGGCCTGCTTCCGATGATGTCCCATTCGCTGCGCTCGGCTTCAAAATCATGACCGACCCGTTCGTTGGTCAGCTCGTATTTTTCCGCGTGTATTCGGGTGTCGTCAATTCGGGGGACAGTATCTATAACCCGGTCAAAGGCAAGAAAGAGCGGATCGGTCGTATTCTGCAGATGCACGCCAACTCCCGAGAGGAGCTTAAAGAAGTTCGTGCGGGTGACATCGCAGCCGCAGTAGGTCTGAAGGCCATCACTACTGGCGACACGCTTTGTGATCCAAGCCAGGTGATCACGCTTGAAAGAATGGAGTTTCCTGAGCCGGTCATCTCTCAGGCGGTCGAACCTAAGACCAAGAGCGACCAGGAAAAGTTGGGTGTCGCGCTAGGCAAGTTGGCACAGGAAGATCCCTCGTTCCGAGTTCGCACTGATGAAGAGTCCGGACAGACCATTATCTCCGGCATGGGTGAACTGCACCTTGAGATCATTATCGATCGCTTAAAACGCGAATTCAGCGTCGATGCCAATGTTGGCAAGCCCCAGGTCGCTTACCGCGAGACGCTCAACGGCACCGTGGAGCAAGAGCATAAATACTCTAAACAGACCGGTGGTCGTGGTCAGTATGGCCATGTCTATCTCCGCATCGAGCCTCAGGAACGAGGAGAAGGATTCGAGTTCGTGGATCAGATCAAAGGCGGCGTGGTCCCCCGTGAGTACATCCCCGCCGTAGAGAAGGGTGTCGTGGAAGCTATGGAGTCGGGCATCGTCGCCGGTTATCCTGTGATCGACTTGAAAGTGACGTTGTACGACGGTTCGTATCACGAGGTTGATTCTTCCGAGCACGCGTTCCGCGCGGCCGCTATTCAGGCATTTCGCGAGGCGAGCGCTAAGGCAAAGCCCGTACTCCTCGAACCGATCATGCGGGTCGAGGTGGTGACGCCAGAGGAATATATGGGTGGTGTCACGGGCGACCTCAATTCTCGACGAGGAATGATCTCTGAGATGGAAGACGTCCCAGCCGGGAAGATCGTCCGTGCAGAGGTGCCCCTTTCCGAAATGTTTGGTTACGCGACTTCATTGCGATCGGCATCGCAGGGTCGGGCAACCTATTCGATGGAGTTCAGTCAATATCTACCCGCACCTTCAAGCGTCACGGAAGTGATGATGAAGAAAGCCAGTTAACCACGCACTGTTGAGGAAATCAGAAAGTGTCGAAAGAGAAATTCGAGCGGAGTAAACCGCATGTGAACGTTGGCACCATCGGTCACGTCGACCATGGCAAAACCACCCTGACGGCCGCCCTGACCCGGGTGTTGTCGATCAAGTTCGGTGGAGATATGAAGGCCTTCGACGAGATCGACAACGCTCCGGAAGAGCGTGAGCGTGGCATCACGATTGCCACCGCCCACGTGGAGTACGAGACCGAGCAGCGGCATTATGCCCACGTTGACTGCCCGGGACACGCCGACTACGTCAAGAACATGATCACCGGTGCCGCCCAGATGGACGGGGCCATTCTGGTGGTGTCTGCCGCAGACGGCCCGATGCCTCAGACCCGTGAGCACATCCTGCTGGCCCGTCAGGTCGGTGTGCCCTACATCGTGGTCTTCTTGAACAAGGCAGACATGGTCGATGACGAAGAGCTGCTGGAGCTCGTTGAGATGGAAGTCCGTGATCTGCTCTCAAGCTATGAATTCCCCGGCGATGACACCCCGATCGTGACCGGCAGCGCCCTGAAGGCACTGGAAGGGGATGATTCGGATATCGGCGCCGGCGCTATCGTCCAGTTGGCCGAAGCCCTGGATTCCTACATTCCTCAGCCCGAGCGTGCTGTGGACGGCAGCTTCCTGATGCCCATCGAAGATGTGTTCTCCATCTCCGGGCGTGGTACCGTGGTCACCGGCCGTATCGAGCGTGGTGTGATCAAGGTAGGCGAGGAAATCGAAATCGTCGGCATCAAGGATACCGACAAGACCACCTGTACTGGTGTTGAGATGTTCCGCAAACTCCTCGACGAAGGCCAGGCCGGCGACAACGTCGGCGTGCTGCTGCGCGGCACCAAGCGTGAGGAAGTTGAGCGTGGTCAGGTGCTGGCGCATCCGGGCAGCATCAACCCGCACACCCAGTTCGAAGCCGAGGTCTACATCCTGTCAAAAGAAGAGGGTGGTCGTCATACCCCGTTCTTCCAGGGTTACCGCCCGCAGTTCTACTTCCGGACCACCGACGTGACTGGCCAGTGCCAGCTGCCCGATGGTGTGGAAATGGTGATGCCCGGTGACAATGTGAAGCTGAAAGCCGAACTGATCAACCCCATCGCCATGGAAGAAGGCCTGCGCTTCGCTATTCGTGAAGGTGGCCGTACCGTGGGTGCCGGGGTGGTCTCCAAGATCATTGCCTGATTAGGCTGAGAAATAAGAAACAAAAGAACCTGGTCGGTTGAGACCGAGCGAAACGGAAATAAACTATGGCAGTCAACGTCAGCAACCAGAAGATCCGGATACGCCTGAAGGCTTTCGATCATCGCATGATTGACCGGTCGGCGCTGGAGATTGTCGATACGGCGCGCAGAACCGGAGCCGTCGTGAGAGGGCCTATCCCCCTCCCGACGCGCAAAGAGCGGTTTAATCTGCTTCGTTCGCCCCACAAATATAAGGATTCCCGTGACCAGCTTGAGATTCGGGTTCACAAACGGATCATGGATATTGTCGAGCCGACCGAAAAAACCGTCGACGCTCTTATGAAGCTTGATCTTGCAGCGGGCGTCGACGTCGAAATCAAGTTGGGCTAGGAATCGGGAGCGGAAAATGGGATTAGGACTGGTCGGTAGAAAGATAGGGATGACCCGCGTCTTCAATGACGAGGGCGCCTCGACGCCGGTGACGGTCGTGCAGGTGGAGCCCAACCGGGTGACCCAGGTAAAAAAGGATGACACCGACGGCTACATCGCGCTTCAGTTAACAACGGGGACTCGCCGCGCCAATCGCGTTTCCAGGCCCCTTCGCGGGCATTTCGCGAAAGCAGGGACCGAAGCGGGGCGCAAGCTGTGGGAACTCCGTGTTGATGCTGAGACGGCGGAGCAGTATCCCGCCGGTTCGGAACTGACCGTCGCAGTGCTTGAGGAAGGTCAGAAAGTCGATGTCCGAGGGACAACAATCGGCCGAGGGTTCGCCGGCGTCATGCGTCGTCATGGTTTTGGCGGCGGCCGTGCTACGCACGGCAACTCTAAGGCACACCGTAAGCCCGGTTCTATCGGTCAAAACCAGGATCCGGGGCGGGTTTTTAAAGGGAAAAAGATGGCCGGCCATATGGGCAGCGTAAATCGGGTTCAGCAGAATCTCGAAGTAGTCCGCGTTGATGCAGAGCGTAACCTCGTGTTGATCCGTGGCTCGGTGCCTGGCCCAAAAGGGTTTGACCTTTTGATTGAGCCCTCAGTCAAAGCCCGAGAAGTGGAATCGACTTCTGATTAATTGCGCAATTTCAGCGCCTCCAGAAATTTCAACTAAACAAACGCCGAAAATCACTCGCAACCGCAATAAAACAGGCAATAGGTAACTTAACGTGCAACACGCAGTCGTAAAAATTGATGGCTCTACCGATCGGAAGGTCAGCCTCGCTGATGCCGTGTTCGGAGCGGAATATAAAGAGCCTTTGGTTCATCAGGTAGTTTGCGCCTACCTTGCCGGTGCGCGGGCTGGAACCAGTGCTCAAAAGAACCGTTCTGCCGTTAGCGGCGGTGGCGCCAAACCGTGGCGCCAAAAAGGGACTGGCCGGGCGCGCGCCGGGACCAGCCGTAGCCCGCTTTGGCGAAAAGGGGGTCGAGCATTTCCGTCGTCTACCCGAAGCTATGGTCAAAAGGTCAATCGCAAGATGTACCGCGCCGCCATTCGTTCAATTTTGTCAGAGTTGCTGAGGCAAGAACGTCTGTTGATATGTGACGACATTCAGTTAGGTCAGCCGAAGACTGCCAAGATGGCTGATGCACTGGGTGGTTTGGGTGTCTCAGGGCGCACGCTGCTGGTCACTGCAGAATACGACGCAAACGTTGCACTCTCAGCGCGAAATCTCATCAGCGTTGAAACCGTTGAGGCGAGTCAAATCGATCCGGTCAGTCTGGTTGGCAGTGAACATATTGTCTTTACGGAAGGAGCCCTGCGAAAGGTTGAGGAGGCGCTGCAATGAACCCGGAACGAGTACATCAGATTCTTCTTGCCCCGGTGATTTCAGAAAAAAGCACCACCGCAGCGGACGACGCCAACCAAGTGGTATTCCAGGTTTTAGCAGACGCGACCAAGTTGGAAATCCGAAAAGCGGTTGAGACCCAATTTGAGGTCACGGTAGAAGCTGTGCAGGTTATGAATGTTCGAGGCAAGGTTAAACGCTTCGGCCGAACGCCGGGCAAACGCCCTAATTGGAAGAAGGCCTACGTCCGTCTCGCTGAAGGACAGGATATCGACTTTATGGGTGGAGCCGGTTAGGTCCGTGTGTCAGGAAATCAAGGATAGCCGTTATGCCAGTCGTTAAACAGAAACCTACCTCTCCCGCGCGCCGCGGAATGGTGCGGGTGACTTCGACGGGTCTGCACAAAGGCAGATCAGTCCCCTCCCTGACTCAGCCGAAGAGTGCGACCAATGGGCGAAATAATGCAGGACGCATCACCGTACGACATCGCGGTGGGGGCCACAAACGTCATTATCGTGTTATCGATTTCGGCCGAAAGAAAGACAGCATCCCAGCGAAGGTTGAGCGTCTCGAGTACGATCCAAACCGGAGCGCCCATATTGCCCTGTTGCTTTATGCGGATGGAGAGAGGCGTTACATTATTGCTCCGAAGGGCCTGGCGGTGGGTGATTCAGTTGCTTCAGGAGAAGATGTCGCGATCCGCACGGGAAACACACTGCCGCTCAAAGATATTCCTGTCGGTACTGTCGTGCACTGCGTTGAGCTCAAACCTGGCAAGGGCGCGCAACTGGCGCGCTCTGCAGGCGCCTCCGTCCAGTATCTCGGTCGTGAGGGAGCCTACGCATTAATGAGGCTGAGATCTGGTGAGACTCGACGTGTTCTGGTCGAATGCCGGGCAACGGTCGGGGAGGTAGGCAATTCAGAGAACTCTCTGCGCAAACTCGGTAAAGCCGGAGCAAAGCGCTGGCGAGGGATACGGCCGACGGTGCGAGGGGTTGCAATGAACCCGGTAGACCACCCGCACGGAGGCGGTGAAGGCCGGACCTCAGGCGGTCGCCATCCCGTTACCCCTTGGGGCGTACCCACTAAAGGCTACCGTACTCGCAGTAACAAACGTACCAACTCGATGATTATTCGAAGAAGGAAGAAATAATTATGCCCCGTTCGGTTAAGAAAGGCCCTTTCGTCGATCATTCCCTCTGGGCCAAGGTTTCAAAGGCCAAAGAAGAAGGCTCGCGCCGTCCCATCAAGACATGGTCGCGCCGATCGATGATTATGCCGGAGTTCGTTGGGCTTACGATCGCTGTACACAATGGCAAGCAGCATGTGCCTGTCCTTGTGACGGAAAACATGGTGGGCCACAAACTCGGTGAATTTGCCGCGACCCGGACGTTCCGGGGGCATGTTGCTGACCGGAAGGCAAAATAAAAAATTAAAGTAGAAGTAAAAGTAGAAGTAAAAGTAGAAGTAAAAGAAGTCAAAGCAAAAGAAATAGCAGCAAGAAGAAAGTACAAGAGAATTTCATCATGGAAGCAAGAGCCGTCGCCCGATTCGTCAGATTGTCGCCCCAGAAGGGCCGTCTGGTAGCGGACCAAGTACGCAACCTGCCTGTAGGGAAGGCCTTGGAGTTATTGCAATTCAGCCCTAGGAGAGCAGCAGGCCTGATTCGCAAGGTCCTGGAGTCTGCAATTGCGAACGCCGAGCACAACGAGGGTGCGGATATCGATGAACTCAAGGTCAGCCAGATCATGGTTGACGAGGGCCCAGTGATGAAACGATGGCGACCTCGGGCCAAAGGGCGCGCAACGCCGCTAATTAAGCCGACCAGCCACATTACCGTCAGTGTCAGCGATAACGGATCGGGGAGTAACTAGAAGATGGGCCAAAAGATTCATCCAAACGGGTTTCGGCTCGGCGTCATTCGCGACTGGGACGCTAAATGGTTTGCCACTGGCAGGACCTACTCAAGAAATCTCGTCGCTGACCAGACTATTCGCAACTTCCTACGCAAGCGACTTGCCAATGCTGCGGTAAGCCGGATTGAACTGGTTCGGGCAGGCGAAACCCTGAATGTCACGATCCACACGGGCAGACCCGGCATTGTGATCGGCAAAAAAGGCGAGGATATCGATAAACTTCGCCGCGACATTCTTCGTATGAATAACAACGTGCCGGTACAAGTTGCCGTGGAAGAGATTCGCAAGCCCGAGTTGGATGCGCGCTTGGTCGCGGAAAACGTGTGCCAGCAGCTGGAAAAGCGAATCATGTTCCGTCGCGCTATGAAACGAGCGGTCCAGAACACAATGCGCATCGGGGCTAAGGGCGTGAAGATCATGATCTCCGGACGTTTGAACGGCGCCGAGATCGCCCGTACCGAATGGTATCGAGAGGGCAGAGTGCCGCTGCATACGTTACGTGCGGATGTGGATTACGGGTTTGCCGAGGCCCACACAACATATGGTGTCATTGGCGTAAAGGTTTGGGTGTTCAAAGGCGAGGTGATGCCAGGGGCCTCTGAAGTCGAGATCCCAGCCAATAACCAGTCGACAGCGGCTTGAGGATGATCTGAAATGTTGCAGCCAAAGCGAACCAAGTTCCGCAAACAACAGAAGGGCCGCAATCGCGGTCTGGCCGTCCGCGGCAGTCGCGTCAGTTTTGGCGATTTCGGCCTGAAGTGTACTGGTCGCGGGCGATTAACGGCGCGGCAGATCGAGTCCGCCCGACGCGCTATCAACCGCCACGTTAAACGCGGTGGACGTGTGTGGATCCGTGTGTTTCCTGACAAGCCGGTGTCCAAGAAACCGCTGGAAGTCCGCATGGGCAAAGGAAAGGGAAATCCAGAATATTGGGTAGCGCTGGTTCAGCCCGGAACCATGCTTTACGAAATTCAGGGTGTTGATGAAGAGTTGGCGCGGGAAGCCTTTAGGCTCGCAGGGGCAAAACTTCCGGTCGGCACGTCTTTTGTAAAACGACAGGCGGCATAGAACCATGGTGGATAAGAACGTTTCAGAACTCGACTCTGCAGGACTCAAGGCTGAGTTACTAGAGCTTCGAAAAGAACAATTCAACCTGCGAATGCAGCGCAGCACGGGACAATTGGCGAATCCCTCCCGTTTCAAAGCGGTGCGGCGGCAGATTGCACGAATCAAGACCCGGATGGTCGACATAAACAGGACGGCTTCATGAGCGACGCAGATACAGTAGCGGCAAAAGATTCTACGCCCGGCGATACAACCCGCCGCGCACGTAGCGTTCAGGGCAGTGTCGAAAGTGCCCGCATGGATAAGACGATTACGGTACTTGTGGAACGGCAGCTGCAGCACCCCCTGTATAAGAAATACATCCGAAGATCCACGCGCCTCCACGCACACGACGCCAACAATGAGTGCCAAACAGGTGACGTAGTGATTATTGAGGAATGCCGACCCATCTCCAAGATGAAAAGCTGGCGGCTGGTCAGGGTTGTTTCCCAAGCAGATAGTGCAGCCCTCTGAGGTGATTTCCGGAAATTCCGTTCATCCTTTTCGTATTAAAACGAATCCATTTAACGTATCAAGTCGGTAGAAAGCAATGATCCAGATGCAAAGCAACCTCAATGTGGCAGACAACAGCGGTGCCCGCCGAGTGCAGTGTATCAAGGTGTTGGGTGGCTCTAAACGCCGCTATGCGGGTGTGGGCGATATCATCAAAATCAGCGTGAAAGAGGCTATTCCAAACAGTCGCGTTAAGAAAGGCGATGTCTACCACGCAGTTGTGGTGCGTACCAAACATGGCGTTCGTCGAGGCGATGGCTCTCTGATCCGATTCGATAACAACGCTGCGGTGCTGCTGAACGCGCAGTATCAGCCGGTTGGCACCCGTATCTTTGGGCCTGTCACTCGGGAACTTCGATCAGAGCGCTTTATGCGGATTATTTCATTGGCTCCAGAAGTGCTCTGACACTCGGAAACCAAAGGTCAAACTAGGTAAAACTCGGTCAAGCAAATGAAGAAGTTTAAAAAAGGCGACGACGTTGTCGTGCTCGCAGGCCGCGATAAAGGCAAACGCGGGACCATCCTGCGTGTCCTCGACGACGAGCGGGCGTTGGTGGATAGCGTCAACGTAGTTAAGAAGCATACCCGCCCCAACCCGAACAAAGGAGAAACAGGGGGGATCATTGAAAAAGAATCCCCGATCCGGATCTCCAATCTGGGGATGTACAACCCCAACAGTAAGAAGGCGGACAGAGTCGGCTTCAAGTCTCTTGAAGACGGCATGAAAGTCCGGGTGTTCCGTTCTGACGGAGAAATGATCGACGTTGGCTGATGCCGACAGGCGAATTACCATGGTACGACTACAAGCGCATTACCAAGAAAACGTTGTCCCATCGCTGATGGAGCAGTTCAAGTATTCCAGCGCGATGCAGGTACCGCGGCTCACAAAGATCACTCTGAACATGGGAGTGGGTGAAGCTGTGGCAGATAAAAAAGCAATGGAGGCTGCAGTAGAGGACTTGACCAAGATCGCTGGCCAGAAACCCATTGTCACGAATGCCCGAAAATCGGTGGCAGCGTTCAAGATCCGAGAGGGTTGGCCAATTGGGTGCAAGGTCACCCTGCGTCGAGACCGTATGTATGAATTTCTCGACCGGCTGGTTTCCGTGGCGTTTCCGCGGGTTAGGGACTTTCGGGGATTGTCGCCCCGTGCGTTTGACGGGCGAGGAAACTACAGCGTTGGTTTCAAGGAGCAAATCGTGTTCCCGGAAATCGACTACGACAAAGTGGACACTATCCGTGGCCTGGACGTCACGATTACAACTACTGCCCAGACGAACGAAGAAGGGGAAGCATTGTTACGCGGCTTTAATTTCCCCCTGCGAAAATAGTTCGCAGGTAAAACGTCCAGGCTCACTGCTCTGTAAGAGTTACCAAAGACCAGCTTCAAAAGACAAGCGAAAGACAGGAAATATCAAGATATGGCGAAGAAATCGATGATTGCCCGTGAAGTCAAACGGCGGAAGCTTAATGAACAGCACCACGCCGCCCGTGAGTCATTGCGCCAGCGGGTGGTGGATGAAACCCTGTCTTATGACGAGCGGTGGCAGGCGATGCTGGACCTGCAAAAGCTGCCGCGTGATTCCGCGCGAACTCGTCAGCGCAATCGCTGTGCCCTCACTGGCCGGCCACGAGGCTACTTTCGCCGCTTTGGGCTTGCTCGAAATGCTCTTCGCGAGGTCGTTATGCGTGGAGAAGCCCCGGGCGTGGTCAAGGCGAGCTGGTAACTGGAATCTCAACGGTAAGTGGATCGATTGACGTAACCGGCGCGGTCAATTTTAGAAATAGACAAGTTAAGTAGACTAAGTAGAGATAGCAGCGCTTTTTTAGCCTCGAGACGAATTAAGGAAGATATCAATATGAGTATGTCCGACCCCATCGCAGATATGCTGACCCGTATTCGTAACGGGCTGGCCGTGCGAAAGCGTACCGTGACTATGCCTGCGTCAAACATGAAACAGGCGATTGCACGGGTGCTTAAGGAGGCAGGTTACATCACCGACGCAAAGGTCGAGGAAGATGGAGCTCACCGGAATCTGGTGGTTACGCTTCGCTATGCTGACGGTGTCTCGGCGATAGAGGAGATCCAGCGGGTGAGCCGCCCAGGGCGTCGGGTCTATGCCAATGTTGCCGACATGCCGCAGGTGAATGGCGGATTGGGCATCGTCATGGTGTCAACCTCTAAAGGTCTTCTGACCGATCGCCAGGCGAGATCGTCTGGGGTCGGTGGAGAAGTCATCTGCCGCGTCTTCTAGGCTGAGAGAGAATTTGGAGCACTAATCATGTCGCGAGTTGGAAAAAATCCCATCAATTTGCCTAAGGGCGTGGAGGCGATTCTGGGCGATGCCTCAGTCAATATAAAAGGACCCCAGGGCGAATTGTCGTTGTCACTTCATCCTAGTGTCGGGGTCGAGCAGACGGACGGAGTTCTTCAGATCCGCCCTCAGGATGACCAATCTTGGGCGATGGCGGGGACCTTCCGAGCCCTCATTGCAAACATGGTGACCGGAGTGAGTAGCGGTTTTGAAAAGAAACTTGAGATCGTCGGAGTCGGCTACCGTGCACAGGCGCAGGGGAAGAAACTGAATTTGAGCCTGGGCTTTTCACACCCGGTCGTTTATCAAATGCCCGACAGAGTCACTGTTGAGACGCCCAGCCAGACGGAGATCGTTCTCAAGGGCTCAGACAAGCAACAGGTCGGTCAGGCCGCTGCCGAGATTCGTGCCTTCAGGCCACCCGAGCCTTACAAAGGCAAAGGCATCCGGTATTCCGGCGAGTATGTTGTCCGTAAACAGGCGAAGAAGAAGTAGCACGCACTTCGTCATTGGCCAATAACCCGCTAAACAATTTCTAGGACAAGGCAGCATGAGCGATAAGAAAACCTCACGCATTCGGCGCGGCAGGAAAACACGGTCGCGGATCACCCGCGACCGTGCTACGCGCATGAACATCTTCAGAACTCCACGGCATATCTACGCCCAGGTGATCGACGCTTCTGGAAGCCAAGTGTTGGCGAGCGCATCTACCCTTGAAGCTGAGGTTCAAGCCGGCATCCATCACGGCGGCAACATTGCGGCGGCGGCCCTCGTTGGGAAGCGGATCGCCGAAAAAGCGCTTGCCGCAGGTGTCGAAACGGTCGCCTTCGACCGGTCTGGATTTCGGTACCACGGTCGGATCAAAGCGTTGGCAGACGCCGCTAGAGAGGGCGGACTGAAGTTTTGAGTCGACGCACTGGCTCAGTAGATGATCTAAAGCTCTAAAAGAATCGCAATCAGTGGCGCCAGTATGGCCGCTGAGATTTAAAAACAGGAACAAAGAATAGTAGAACAAATTATGGCAACTAACGCGGAACGGATTGGCGCCGACGGCGAAGGCTTTATAGAACAACTGATTAACGTACGTCGCGTTGCAAAGGTTGTAAAGGGCGGACGTATCTTCGGGTTCTCGGCGCTGACGGTTGTGGGGGATGGCAAGGGCCGGGTCGGTATTGGGCGCGGGAAGGCCCGTGAAGTACCTGTCGCCGTTCAGAAGGCGATGGACGAGGCACGTCGGAACATGCGCAAGATCAGTCTAAAAAAAGGAACCCTGCATTACGCCACCATCGGTCGCCATGGTGCGGCCCGCGTGGTGATGCGCCCAGCCTCAGAGGGTACGGGAATCATTGCAGGCGGCACCATGCGGGCGATTTTTGAAGCGGCGGGCGTACGTAACGTTCTCGCAAAGGTTATTGGCACGACGAACCCGATTAATGTTGCCCGGGCCACCGTTGCTGGTTTAACTAGCGTTTGCAATCCACGGCAGGTAGCTATCCGACGTGGAAAGTCTGTTGAGGAAATTCTCGGACAGGAGACAGCCGGTGAGTAATCAGAGAATCAAGATCACCCTGGTCAAGAGCAAGTTTGGCCGGGGCGCGAAGCAACTCGCTTGCGTACATGGACTCGGACTGAGACGAATCAACCAAACCGTCGAGCTGGAAGACACCCCAGCGATTAAGGGAATGATTAAAAAGGTTTCCCATCTGGTCAGGGTAGAGGTAAGTTAAGATGCGGTTGAATGAATTAAAGCCCGCAGGCGGATCCCGTCCGGCTGCAAAACGGGTTGGGCGCGGCCCAGGCTCGGGCCTGGGAAAAACGGCCGGCCGAGGCATAAAGGGCCAGAAATCCCGATCCGGTGGATACCATAAAGTCGGTTTCGAGGGTGGACAGATGCCCCTGCAGCGACGTCTGCCCAAGCGCGGTTTTCGCTCGCTCACTCGTCCCCGCGTAGCGGAAGTTCGGCTCCATGAGCTTCAGAAGATGGATTCCGGTGACATTGATCTCGCCACTCTTAAGGCAGCGGGCGTCATTCGTCACGATGCAATCCGCGCTAAAGTGATCGCTTCAGGCACTATCGAACGAGCGGTCGTGCTGAGGGGGGTCGGAGTCACCGCAGGCGCGCGGGCAGCAATCGAGCAGGCCGGGGGCAAAGTCGAAGCCTAACGACCATGGCAGCGTCTCCTTTGGCATCAATCGGCAAGATGACGGAACTTCGTCAGCGCATCCTGTTTGTACTTGGAGCGATGGTCGTATTCAGAGTCGGCACCCACATTCCGATTCCGGGCGTCGATCCGACAGCCGTGGCTGCGCTCTTCGAACAGACCCGTGGTTCTATTGTCGATATTTTCAATATGTTCTCCGGCGGGGCCCTGGAGCGTTTATCAATTTTGGCCCTGGGGGTGATGCCCTATATTTCGGCCTCCATCATCATTCAGATGATGACGTCGGTGGTTCCGCAGTTGGAGGCGCTAAAAAAAGAGGGCGAGGCGGGTCGCCGAAAGATTACTCAGTACACGCGTTATGGAACGGTCGCCCTGGCTCTGTTCCAGGGATTGGGAATCGCAATCGCGATCGAAGGGCAGCAGGCGGCGGGGGGTCCGGTGGTGTTGGTCCCCGGGCTGGGATTCAAGATCACGACCGTCGCAACTCTTGTAACAGGAACGATGTTTCTGGTCTGGCTGGGCGAACAGATCTCAGAGCGCGGCATTGGCAATGGTATCTCTCTCCTCATCTTTGCCAGCATTGTTGCAGGCTTACCGTCTGCTGTGGCAGGAACGCTTGAATTAGCCCGGACCGGTGCCTTCACTCCGATTGGCGTGCTTGCCCTGTTCGTCGGGGCAGTAGCTGTCACCGCGTTTGTGGTGTTTGTGGAAAGAGGTCAGCGGCGGTTGACCGTGAACTACGCGAAGCGCCAGCAAGGCAGAAGAATGTTGGCTGGACAGTCCACCCACCTGCCTCTAAAGCTGAACATGGCTGGCGTTATTCCGCCGATCTTTGCCTCCAGCATCATTCTTTTCCCGGCCAGCCTGGGCAGCTGGTTTGGCCAGTCTGATGGAATGAGCTGGCTAAAGGATATTGCGACGACCCTTTCTCCCGGTCAGCCGGTCTATACCTTGGTTTACGCGGGCATGATTATCTTTTTCTGTTTTTTTTACACCGCGCTTGTGTTTAATCCAAGAGAGATTGCTGACAATCTCAAAAAATCCGGGGCCTTCGTTCCAGGAATCCGACCCGGGGCCCAAACCGCAGGATACATCGATAAAGTGGTGTCTAGGCTAACGTTTGCGGGTGCGGCGTACCTCACTGTGGTCTGTCTAATTCCTGAGTTGTTGATCGTGAAGTGGAACGTTCCGTTTTATTTTGGTGGGACATCACTGCTAATTATTGTAGTAGTCATGATGGACATGATGTCGCAAGTCCAGTCCTACCTGATGTCACGACAGTATGAGAGTCTTATGAAGAAGTCGTCGCTGGTTGGCGGCGGTATGGGAATGCCCCGGTAAATCAATCGGCGAGGCTAGCAGGAGAAGCAAAGTGAAAGTAAGAGCATCTGTAAAAAAGATCTGCCGGAATTGTAAGATCATCCGGCGTAACGGAAGTGTTAGGGTAATCTGTGTTGATCCACGACATAAACAACGTCAAGGCTGATTCCGGCAAGCTACAACGGAAAAATAACAAGCGAACACGTGACTGGCGATACCTGGCGCTACCGATAAATCGAAACTAGACAGAGACAAACAGAGACAGAGTAAGAGGCAAGAACATTGGCACGAATAGCAGGCATTAACCTACCGGCTCATAAACACGTCGAGATCGCCTTGACTTCGGTTTATGGCATTGGTCAGGTCACAGCACAGCGCATCTGCGACCAGGCAGGAATCGGTCGGAACACAAAGGTCCACGATCTCTCCGAAGATGACGCAGACCGTCTCCGTTCGCAAGTCGCGGCAATTCCCGTCGAGGGGGATCTCCGAAGGGAGGTCTCTATGAATATTAAACGCCTCATGGATATGGGCTGTTACCGCGGCATGCGACATCGACGCGGATTGCCTGTAAGAGGTCAACGCACCTCAACTAATGCGCGCACGCGCAAAGGTCCCAAACGCCCCATACGCAAATAAGGGCAGGAACTTAAGAAATGGCCAAAGTACAGAGCAAAAAACGAACGAAAGCAAAGGTTCGGAAGAATATCCTTGAAGGTGTTGCGCATATTCACGCCACCTTCAATAACACGATCATTACCATTACGGACCGTCATGGTAATGCTGTTGCTTGGGCTACCTCTGGTGGTGCTGGCTTTAGGGGTAGTCGTAAAAGCACACCCTTTGCGGCTCAGGTTGCCGCCGAGACCGCCGGACGTACCGCGCGGGAATTTGGCATGAAGCAGCTTGATGTAAAAGTGAAAGGTCCTGGGCCTGGCCGTGATTCATCCGTCCGGGCGTTAAACAACCTAGGTTTCGAGATCAGTTCGATCACCGACGTAACCCCCGTGCCACACAACGGTTGTCGACCTCCGAAACGCCGACGGGTTTGACGCTCCGCCGCCGGCTCAACTTAACCTGTACAGACTAACCCACAGCAGATCCGAGCATTCTGACCCTTAACGTCAGGCTGGAAAAATCAGGAAATTTAGATAATTATGGCTAGATACCGAGGACCCACATGCAAGCTGGCCCGGCGCGCCGGGACTGACCTGTTCCTAAAGAGCCCCGTTCGACCGCTCGATTCAAAGTGTAAGTTCGATCGGCCCCCAGGCTTCAAGGCGGGTGCAAGACGACCCAGGGTGACTGTTTACGGCACTCAGCTTCGGGAGAAACAAAAACTCCGCCATATCTACGGTCTGATGGAGAAACAGTTCCATAGTTACTACCTTGATGCGGCACGGGCCAAAGGCTCCACCGGCGAGACTTTGCTCCAGCTTCTAGAGTCTCGCCTAGATAGCGTGGTCTACCGGATGGGGTTCGGGATTACGCGGGCGGAAGCCCGTCAGTTGGTGGGGCACAATGCCGTGCTCGTTAATGGTGCCAAGGTCAATATCCCGTCATATCAGGTTAAACCCGGCGATGAGATCACTGTCCGTGAGCGCTCACGCGGGCAGCTGCGCATTAAGTCCGCATTAGAGATTGCCGATCAGTTGGGTTTTGTGCCTTGGGTAGACGTGGACAGTAAAGCGTTTAGGGGCGTTTTTAAATCTGTCCCGGACCGCGCAGAGCTTTCCCAAGAAATCGATGAATCACTCGTGGTCGCGCTTTACTCCAAGTAACCGCTAGGTAATCGACAAGTAATCAGACTGAACCCATATCCGTTCTCCGGACACTTCAGCTGCGGGTTATCAGTGGAGCCTGCTCCGGTCCAGCAAAAAACGAACGCAAAGATAAATCACGACCAATTCCAGAGGAAAGTACACAATGTCGCAAGCCCGAGAAGAATTTCTTAAGCCGAACGTGATCAATGTTGACAACGTTAATGAGACCAGAGCCCGTGTGACCCTGGAGCCACTCGAGAGGGGGTTCGGTTATACATTGGGTAATGCCCTGCGCCGAATTCTTTTGTCTTCCATGTCTGGTGCAGCTGTAACTGAGGTCCGAATCGAAGGCGTCGATCACGAATATTCGGCGGTGCCTGGCGCTCAGGAAGACGTTATCGCGATCCTTTTGAACCTAAAGAACCTGGCCGTTCGAATGCACAATCGTGAAGAGGCGGTGCTTCGTGTGTCGAAAAAAGGCCCCGGCGCGGTGACAGCAGGAGACATTCAGCTGGATCACGACGTCGAGGTCGTGAATCCTGAGCATCTTTTGGCCAATCTTTCTCCCGACGGTGATCTCAACATGGAGATTACCGTGAGCACTGGACGCGGCTACCAGGTTGTCGACCTGGCGGCTGAAGAGGGCGAGACCCGGGGTGTCGGTGTGCTTCGACTGGATGCGTCATACAGCCCAATTCGGAGCGTCTCCTACACGGTCGAAAATGCTCGTGTTGAACAGCGGACGGATCTCGACAAGTTGGTGATGGAGATTGAAACCAACGGTACGATCGATGCCGAAGAAGCCGTCCGACGGGCTGCCAAGATTCTCCACGAGCAGATTTCTGTATTCGTTCAGCTTAAAGAATCCGAAATCGTCGATGCAGAGATCCTCGAAGAACGAATTGATCCGGTCCTGCTGAGATCGGTTGACGATCTGGAACTGACGGTACGTTCGGCTAACTGCTTAAAGGCTGAAAACATCTACTATATCGGCGATCTGATTCAAAGAACCGAGGTGGAGCTGTTAAAAACACCGAATCTCGGCAAGAAGTCGCTGACCGAGATCAAAGATGTGCTGGCCACCCGTGGTCTGTCTCTGGGCGTCAAACTGGAGAACTGGCCCCCGGCATCACTTCAGCGTGAAAAACGGGACAATCTGCACTGATCTGCCAGAAGCAACTCGGGAGACAGGTTGTACCGATCCCCGAGACCGGCGGGAACAGTAAAAAGACCAGGGCGGGTAAAGCAAGAAAGATTAGAAGGACTAGATCGTAAGATAGAAGGGAATATCAGATATGCGTCATCAAAAAATCGGTCGTGCGCTTGGGCGTAATTCGAGTCACCGTAAGGCTATGTTTGCGAACATGGCAGTGTCACTCTTTACGCATGAACAGATTCGGACCACTTTACCCAAGGCCAAAGAATTGCGCCGTGTTGCCGAGCCGTTGATTACGCTCGCCAAAACACCGTCCGTAGCCAATCGCCGCCTCGCCTATGCGCGCCTGCGTGACCGGGAGGCAGTGTCCAAGCTTTTCGATACTCTCGGTCCGCGTTTTCAGGATCGAGCAGGGGGATATACTCGTATTCTTAAGTGTGGACTTCGATCCGGCGACAATGCGCCAATGGCGTATGTGCAGTTACTGGACAGGCCAGAGATAGCAGACGGCTCGGACGACGAGTAGGTTTCTCTCGAAGCCCCCGGATAGCGGGCCGAAACTCCCGGGATCCCTCCTTTAGGGCCGCATGAAAAACGCCAACACGCAGCCCGCTTAGATATGGACGCCCCGGTTTTCGAGCTAGATCGGGAAACCGGGCTATTAGGAGGCAACCCCTGCCTCTGTTCTCCAAATTGCGACGATCGCCCTCAAGGGGTCTCCATCGATACCCTGGTGATCCACGCTATCAGTCTTCCACCGGGTTACTTCGATACGGGGCCCATCAGCGACCTTTTTCTTGGCTGCCTTGATGCCGACGCTCATCCATACTTCAGGGAGGTCGCCACACTGAAGGTGTCTGCTCACTTCGTTATCGGGCGTAACGGCGACGTGACTCAGTTTGTGCCGGTGACCCGGCGAGCTTGGCACGCTGGCGAATCCTGGTTTGATGGGCGAGACCGGGTCAATGACTTCTCAGTAGGGGTTGAGCTTGTCGGATCAGATGACACCCGATTTACAGACTCGCAGTATGCCGTGCTCGCGATTTTGACGCGGGGTCTGCAGAAGGCGTGGCCGGCGATCACCTCGGATCGCATCGTGGGCCATTCAGAGATTGCCCCGGGACGCAAAACCGATCCGGGACCGTATTTTGACTGGGACCGCTACCGTAGACTAATTCCCGCGGCTTAGGGCGACCCCTGCGATCAAGAATGCGATGATGTAGACGATCAGCCTGTACGTCACCATTGAGCCTGGCGGTATACAGATGAACGACATCCCCGTGAGCCCGCGTTTGCCGATCTCGTGGGCCAAGCGAATGATCTCGTAGTCAGTCATGCCCATGGGTTCGGCAAGTTCCCCAAGAATATCGCCCGGCGCGGGACCTGCGCCGCCCAGAATATCCATGTCAAAATGGACATACACATCATCCGTGCCATCGTAGGCGTGCCGAAGTTCTTCACAAAGCCCTCCGATTCCCAATTCTGTCCGCACCTTCCACATGGGATAAAAGTGGGCACCCTGATGTGTGTAATTGCGGACTATTGCGGCTTCCTCGAGCATGCCGCGCTCCCCAATTTCAACAAGATTGGGAATAGAAAAGTTTGAAAAACTGCTGAAGGTTTTTGACTTCCAATTGCCGCTCCCGGCGATCCGTTCATCGCCCGTCAGGTAGTCCAGCGGCCGTGAATCCCAGTGGGTGTCAGTACTGATCATCCCTACCTTGCCCGCAGAGCGCTCGGCTATCGGCTTGGCGATGGCATAGGAACTGCAGGGGCTGTTCTGTCCAACAACGATTGGAATCGCGCCAGCTTCCAGCGCGCGGTTAACTAACTCCTCGACAGCGCCTTGGGCTTTCAGGATATTTTCTGCGGTGGGGTCGAGATTGCACTCCGGGGCGATATCGGCATCGCCCATGTCGACTACCCGCAATTTTTTAAAGATATCGATATCAAGCTCCTGGATATAACCGCTGGGATATCGTGCGGATTGTTGTCGGACCCGTTGCGGTGCGGCGAGCCACTCGGTTTTGTCCACGCCGGCATACTTGCCGCGGGCGCCAGCGACGTAAGGGGCGCCAATGATCGCGATGTCGACACCCCGGAGCTCCTCGGCACTGCGGGCATAAGGGATGCCCATGAATGTGGGAGTGTCTTCGTTGATCATCGGAAGCGCCGCGCTGTCGATATTGGTATACCCACCCATTCCTTCCCAGGGTGCTTTGCTCATGGTCTTTGTCCTTTCTAGTTTTTTCAGGATTGAATGATCTGACGGGGAACACGACTGACGGGCTCGCAGGCCCCTTCGGTAACGATGGCGGTCTCACCAAGACACATACTCAGACCCGTGCGGTCGTCCAGCAGAATCATATGCAAAAAGAAAACCATTCCGGCTTCAAGCGTCTGGGGGTTGTCTTTCCAGATCATTGGCCAGTCCATCCAGGAGGGAGGATAGCTGATGCCTACGGAGTATCCACAGGCGCTCAAGGCAGCATGGGCAAATCCATGAGACTGCATGACCTGGTCGTGGGCGGCAAAAAGGTCACCGACCGTGTTACCAGCGCTGAGACGCTGCTGACAGGCATCCAACGCCTCGGCGCAGGCGGTGTTCATCGCGTGGTGCCGGGGGCCCACGTCGCCCGTCAGAATGTTATACATCATGCAGGTGTGATAGTGCCGATGCAGCCGCCGGTTCAAAGACGATCTGGTCCTGTTCTGAGATCACCTCATCCCCGGTATGGTAGCGGCAAAATACAGCAGCCTCCCCGGCGCCCATCGGCCAACGGCTGGCTGTCGGATCACCGCCCTCACAGAGCAGTGTATTCATCATCGCGCCATAAACCGATTTGACGGAGCTGCCCGGTCGGGTGTGCGCGATACTGGTTTCTAGGATTGCATCGCAGATCCGGCCAGATTGACGCACATAGTTCAGTTCCAACTCGCTTTTGACCAGGCGGACCAGGCGGACCAGATCTGAGGCATCAACAATTTCACATAGGCCATCGAGCGCTTCATTGATCATCAAAGCCCGCTGTCCGGTCAATCCATAGGCATGATATTCAATCCCAATCCTACGGTTGGCACAGCCGTGTTCTTTGAGAATACGCCGTAATTCCATACCCGGGGTCGCACCCTCCTGATCGATCCAGATCCGGATATCATCGACGATCGACGTCGCGCGGGACTGTATGCGGTCCGCAGTGCGTGTGAGCAATGTCAATCCATCGTCCTTGCCGAGATACATGGCCTGGAACATGGAGTAGCGCCCTCCTGCCGGAAGAGAATCAGTCCATCCAGTTGTGCCTCAGCCATGGCGTCTCGCGTCCTACTGATACGCCGATCGAACTCTGCCTTGGGAAAATGAAGCATCTTGGGGGGGACGACAGTCTAGTAACTGCCCAGACCTGGTTTGTCGGTCGGTCTGCGCAGGTTCTCGATCAAGAGGGCTTGTCGTGTTGCCATAGGATGTCCGGCGCTCCAGCAGACTGGTTGAGACTTCTGGCCATCACAAAGAGAAGGTCGGAAAGCCGGTTAATGTACTGGCGGGAGGCATCAGAGACCGCATGGCCGTCGTCCACGGCGAACAGCGCGCGCTCACCTCTTCTGCACGCGCTGCGTGCGACGTGGCACAAGGCTGCAGCCCGGGTTCCACCAGGCAGGATGAATTCTTCAAGGGGCGCCAGCGCACCATTCAGTTCGTCCAGCATATTCTCCACTGCCTCGACCCGATCAACCGAAACCAGCGTGTGGCCGGGGAGGCTCAGCTCGCCTCCAAGGTCAAACAGGGTATGCTGTACAACGGTAAGAAATTTGTGGATTTCCGCCGGCAACGCTTCGGTCATCATCAATCCGATGAGGCTGTTGAGTTCGTCAACCTGGCCCATAGCTTCTACTCGTGGCGAGGTTTTTGGGACGCGCGTGCCGTCACCGAGCCCTGTGGTACCCTCATCGCCCGTCCGGGTATAGATTTTGCTGAGCCTTTTTCCCATTGGTGTTCCCTTGACTTAGTTCAGTAATAGTAAATCAACCGTAGGGAGGAATATAGGTGAAATTTCCCGTCCTTGCGTAAAGCGGATGGCCCGGAGTCCGGGATCACATTGTTTATCCCGTACCGACTTCACAGGTGGGTTCCAGCGACCGGTTCGAGAGCGGACTTGCCAAGACAGCCAAGAAAACGGCATCCTTCGGTGTTGAGTTGTTGACCACCAAGAATAATGAGGATGACATGTATCAGTACGACGCCTACGAGGATCCGATCCAGCGGCCGCGTTATACCGGGCTGCCGACATTTATGCGCGCCCCTTTTCGGGAAGACTATGCAGACCTTGATATTGGTTTAGTCGGCGTTCCTTTTGACGGCGGTGTCACTAATCGTACGGGAGCGCGCCATGGTCCCCGGGAGATTCGAAACCAATCGAGCCTGATGCGTCGGCGAAACCAGTCGAGTGGCATTAGTCCGCACGATATCTGTACGGTCGCCGATGTGGGCGATGCGTGGGTTCAGTCGCCATTTCACCTGGAAAAGAGTCTCGGTGAAATTCAGACTTTTTTTTCAGGGCTCCACGAGGCGGGTGTGGTGCCTGTCTCTGCCGGGGGAGATCACTCGGTCACCTTGCCGATCCTGAGAGCCGTCGCAAAGGATGGTCCTGTGGGGCTAGTACACTTTGACGCCCATTGTGACACGGGCGACGACTATCTCGGGTCCAAGTTTCATCATGGCGCTCCGTTTCGTCGCGCTGTAGAGGAAGAGTTGATTGATCCGAAACGAACCATCCAGATGGGCATCCGCGGCTCTCTGAATGATCTTGACCAGTGGAAGTTCAGTCATGACACCGGGATGCGGGTCATCTACATGGATGAGTTCTATGAGCTAGGCGTCAAATCCGTGATACAAGAGATCCACCGGGTCGTAGGTCAGGAGCCGTGCTATCTGACCTTTGATGTTGATGGTTTGGATCCGGTTTACGCTGCCGGGACAGGAACGCCTGAGGTGGGTGGTTTCAGCACGGTTGAGGCGCAGTTGATGATCCGTGGATGCCGGGACCTGAATCTCGTAGGGGGCGACGTGGTTGAAGTAGCCCCGCCCTTTGACCCGAGCGGCAACACGGCCCTGACAGGCGCCACCATGATGTTTGAGATCTTATGTGTGGTTGCCGATGCGTTGGCCAAAAGGCGGAGCGCCTAAAGTCTGGGCAGATCATTCAAGGGGTTAGCCCGGCCGAATGGGTGTCTCTGAGGCAAGCCCCGTCCCACAGTTTTCGCAGAAAGGTCGGGTGACCGGGTGTTCCAGGTCTTCGCGCCGAAACGGTTTCATCTTTCCTGGCGTCAAATGGAATGCCTCAAGTGGAAAGATCATCAGAGCAGCCGGGTTTCCGCCGCTGATGTACTGACATTCCCGACAGTGGCAGTGCAAAGCGGCCGGCGCTTCTCCCTAGATCTGATAACGCACATCCTTGCAATAGCGGCCGCCGGTAAGTTTCATGCTCTCCTCCGTTGCTGATAACGGGTGCGCCCACGTGGTAGCTCGGTTTATATGCGAGGACTGGTGAAGTGAGCACGGATTCGGTTTCGGTTAAAGATCGGGTCCTGGGGCGCGAAACATCGCCTGCATGGGTGTGATCACGAGACCCTCGGTACTGACGCGATCGAGACCATCATGGTAGATTAGTTCAAACAGGGTAAGTAAAGCCGCTGGATCACTTTGGCGTCCTGTTTTTCTACTCTGCAACAGTTGTGTGACGTCCCCGAAGTTTGCCAAGTCATCGCGCCGACCCTGCTCGGTAATGACGTATACCCGATCCTGAGTAATGGCTTTCGCCTTCAGAAAGCTGAGGTTATGCAGCCCTCTCGTGTGCTCCTGAGGCAGGTAGAACAGTATCTGCAGCCCCTTCAGGTCATCAGTGATGCTGTGATCGACAAGAAATGGCCCGGAGGGGTAGGCATCGGCAATGGTCTGGATGAACTTTCCATCGTCGTGGTGGACCGTTTTGTGGTTCAGCAATAGCCCCCCGTAAATTACCGCGAGTGCACCAAAGAGTATGGATGCTGTAACCCGGGGTGATCGGCAGACCGCCAGGAGGCGAGAGGCCATCTGCTTGAGACCCAGGGCAGCGAGGATGGCCCAGGGTGCGACGCTATGCAGTAAATAATGATGATGTTTGCCAGAAAAAAAACTCAAGACCACCGGAATGGAAAAGGCCCAAAGCCACAAAAAACGTTCCGGAGACTCGCGATCGTACAATGCCGTGCGCCAGGTCGCGGCGAAGGCCACAGGAGCCAGCAGGATCCAGGGAGCATTCACCTGCAGTAATGCTACAGCGTAGTACCAGAACGGCTTGCTCATCAGTGCGTAATCACCGGAGGTGCGTCCAAAGAGGTCATAGAGCCACAGTTCGATGGCGCCGGGAATTTCAAGCGTGATGGCGAGCGGCCACCAGAGTCCGAGGAGCAAAAAAAGCATGACACCCCACGCCCACAGATAACGTCGAATCACAGACAGCTTGCCGGTGAACAGGATGAAGGCGCTTACGGGGATAAACACCATCAATGGGCCAAAGCCGATGCCTTTGGTGAGGTTAGCCAGACCTGCCGCGGCAAACAGCCCGACGACCGCCCAGGGGCGCACGCCCCAAAATCGGACGCTATCGGCCGGTATCTGAGTGACAGGGCTGACAGGATTTCTAGATGGCCCAAACTGGGCAAAGACGAAACAGGTCATTGCCGCCGTCGAGGTGAGGGCAAGGAAAATCTCGTCCTCGGCAAGGGTAGCGTAGCGGACAACCTCAAAGCTGGTTGCCATTATCAAGCCGCCGAGGATGCCAACCGTCCGACCAAAGAGTCGGGCGCCCATCAAAGTAACCAACAGAATTACCAGGGCACCGGCGATCGCAGCTGCCAGGCGGGCAATCCAGGCGTCAGAGCAGGTGCCTACGAGGTTGCATAGTGAGACGGTAATCCATTGAGGCAGAGGGGGATTCTCCAACCATGGAGTCATGCTGTCGCGACGGGGGATCAACCAGTCGCCGTTGTAGAACATCATTTTTGCCGTCTGGGGCAGGACCGACTCATGGATACTGAGAATGTGATCCTGTGGCAACGGCACACAAAAGAGTGCGAGGCCGAACAATGCCGGAATCAAAATGATCGGCAACTCCCGATCAATCTGTGTCTTGGTCTGATGCCCCGGAGCCTGCATGGCGGTAGATATTAACTGGGTGAGCCCCATTATTGATGGCCGAGTGTCTAAATGGGCGTTGTCCCCGCCTCAAATCTCCTGGGAAAGGTCGTCTGTGTCGATTGGCGCGCTCATTCCCGGGATTTTATAATTTCATCACATGGGATCGGGTTCAATAAGCGTGCGCCGACCTTCACTCAAGAGAATAGCGAGATGCCAAATTACACTGCCCCCCTAAACGATTTAAGGTTTGCTCTGGATCTTGCCGGCCTGCAAGAAGTCGCCTCATGGCCGGGATTTGAGGATGCGAGTGAAGATCTGACCCACGCCGTGCTTGAGGAGGCAGGAAAGTTTGCGTCCGAAGTGCTGGCGCCAATCAACCGCTCAGGTGATCAAAGCGGGCCGACGGTTAATGCAGGGGTGGTTACGACATCGGAAGACTGGCGGCAGGCGTATGCCCAGTTCAGTGAGGCAGGCTGGACGGGTTTGGCGCTTGATCCACAATACGGCGGCCAAGGGTTGCCTCAGACCCTCGCATGCGCGGTTCAGGAGATGTGGGATGGAGCCAATATGGCCTTCGGGCTCTGTCCGATGCTTTCCCAGACTGCGGTGGAGGCAATCTTTCTGAAAGGCAGTGATGAACAAAAAGCCCAGTACCTTCCGTCGATGGTGGCCGGAAAATGGACCGGGACCATGAATCTCACCGAGCCCCAGGCAGGGTCGGATCTCGCGGCAGTCCGAACCCGCGCGGTGCCGAGTGAGGAAGGCCACTATTTACTTAGCGGTCAGAAGATCTACATCACCTACGGAGAGCACGACCTCGCTGAGAATATTATCCACCTGGTGCTGGCTCGCACCCCAGATGCACCAGAGGGCGTTAAGGGAATTTCTTTATTTATCGTGCCGAAGTTCATTCTGAACGCCGACGGAGAGCCGGGCGAACGCAACGATGTGCGTTGTGTGTCGCTTGAGCACAAGCTGGGAATCCATGGCAGCCCAACCGCCGTACTGTCCTATGGAGACAACAGCGGGGCAGTGGGATTCCTTGTGGGCGAGGAAAATCGGGGCCTTGAATATATGTTCATCATGATGAATCGCGCTCGTCATGCAGTGGGTATTGAAAGTTACGCCATTGCAGAGCGCGCCTATCAACGTGCCCTCGCGTTTGCTCGTGACCGTGTTCAGGGACGTGTCGTGGGAGACACCAGTGCGGTACGGGCCCCGATTGTGCGTCACCCTGATGTTCAACGAATGCTCCTGAGCATGCGAAGCCGGATCGAGGCGATGCGTGCGTTATCGCTTTTCGCTGCTGCGTCAGCAGATCGGGCTAGCCATCATCCGGATGCCAGCGAACGCGCACTCGGTCAACGTCGCGTGGACGTCCTTACTCCGATTGTGAAAGGATGGAGTTCAGAAGTTGGAAATGAGATTACGGCGTTGGGGGTGCAGGTGCATGGGGGTATGGGATTCATCGAGGAGACGGGTGCTGCCCAGCACTACCGTGACGCTAGGATCACCACTATTTACGAGGGTACGACGGGTATTCAGGCAGCAGACCTTGTGGGTCGCAAGTTGCTGCGAGATGGGGGCGAGATGGCGAACGAGATGATCGACTTGATGCGCCAAGACGCAGCAGCCGCAGCATCGAGTTCAGCCAAGACAGTTCAGGAGGTGGGTGCGGCGGCGCTGGGTCTTTTGGAAACGCTCGCCGACGCTACAGCCGAGATTTTGGAAAGTGCGATTCGAGATCCCAGAAGTCCGTTTCATAAGTCTTTTGACTACCTGATGCTGTTCGGTATCGCGGCGGGAGGATGGCAGATGGCGCGAGCTGCCGCTGCTGCTCAGCAACAGTTGGATAGCCAAACAGCCGACAGCGATTTCTGTGAGGCGAAACTCCTAGGTTGTACCTATTATGCCCGTCAGGTGTTGCCGCATGGCCGTGCACACGCTGACGCGATCCATGCAAAGGATTTGCCTTCAGACGCTCTGGATCAATGGCTAGCGTGAGCCTAGGCCAGTTTTAGCCCGTTTGCCACAGGCCGTTCCGGCTTTGCGAGAACGACCGACCCATCTTCCTGTGGAAACCCAGTGACGAGACACTGTGATCGTACCGGCCCGATCTGCTTGGGAGGAAAATTCACAACGCCAATCACCTGCACGCCGGCAAGTGCTTCTGGCTCATATAGATCGGTGATTTGAGCGCTGGATTTTCGTATCCCGATATCGGGGCCGAAATCCACGTGGAGAATATAGGCAGGATGCCGGGCTTCCTTAAACACCTCCGCCGACACGATCGTGCCCACACGAAGTTCTACCTTTTCAAAGTCCTTCCAATTAATGGGTTCCATTGTGATTCCTCTTTGGAAAATGGGTGATTAACCCGTCGAGGGGTCAATAAGCCCCAGGGCGGCGCGGACGCTACGGTAATCGCTTGAAATCGGCAAATGATTGTCAGTGATGCCGCAGCCACGTAACCAGTCACCAAGCGGGCGAAGCAGGGGTTCTTCCAGATGGGACTGCAGCAGTCCAAGTACTCGGGGGATATGACTGAGGTACTGGGGTTTACCGTCGCGGATGGCGAGCCTACTAAAGATACCGGTGACCTTGCAGTGCCGCTGTGCCGCGAGGATCCGATACCATAGCTGGAAGTTCTCGAGATCCAAAAGGGGCATTTCCTGCAGATATCGCTCCCGCATGGAATTCACAAGGAGCGAAGGCAGATCCCGCCGGGCATCCTCGAGCAAAGACATCAGGTCATAGGCCATTGGCCCGACCAGAGCGTCCTGAAAATCCAACAACCCGATTTGCCTCAAGGGTTCGTCTGCGGGGAGTGCCATCAGGTTGTCCACATGAAAGTCCCGCAGCACTAAAGTGATTGCCGGCGTAGGCAAAGAATCAAACACGGTTTCCCAGATCCTCTGATAACTCTCTCGTTTCTGAGGGGGTGTCGGCTGACCGGACAGTAGCGGTAAAAACCAATCCGGCAGCAGCAATGCTTCGGTCATGAGGGCTTGAAAGCCATAAGGCTTGAGGCCCTCGAGCAAGGCATTGGGTTGCTGGTGAAGATGAATCAGGAGGTCAATGGCCTGTGTATACAGCGCCTCGTGAGGCTCGCCTGCATTCAGGAGTTGAGTGAACGTACTACTGCCAAAATCCTCAATCAGGGCAAAACCCGCATCCGTGTTGGACCGCAGAACAGCAGGAGCGCGCAATCCGAGATGGTTAAGGTGGTTTCCAATCTCAAGCCACGCCGTGAGATTTTCTGTTTCAGGCGGGGCATCCATAAGCAAGCAACCGTGCTCGCCATCGTCAATTCGAAAATAGCGTCGGAAGGAGGCGTCCTGCTGCAGCGGCGAAAGACGGCTGTCGGCAAAATCGGTCTCGGACAGAAAAACCCGACGCTGGATATCTCGCGTAGAGGGCGAATTCATCTGAGATCTGTCTCGACTTGTGCGCAAGGGCGAAGATCAGAAGATACCATGCAGTTGCCAGATCCCGCTGTCTAGATCACGGAAAACCCATGCCCTCAAGGCGCCAGATTTTGCATGATAATAATCGCGGCGAACGGATTGACTGTCCCACCACCCGCTGCAGATGCGCTCGCGCTGGCGTTGCAGCAGAAATGACTGGCTCCCAAGAAGCAATTGCCTATTGGACATCTGTATGGAGCGAGGGGTGTCAAATAGCCACAGCGGCCGTTGTGCGCCATGCGATAAAGCGACCGCTTTGCCGACTGCGCATCGGCTCCAGGCTTTTTCCGGCCGGTGATCTGGCTGCATGCCAATACCCTGTACCGCCTGTCTCCCGAGTCGATTTTGCAGTCGTTCAATCAGAGAGATCTCACGGTCTGTTGTTCTGGGCAGTATCGAAAAAAGATCCGCACTTGAAGAGGGCAGCGGCGCAAAACGGCGGACCCTGAGTGAAAGATGTGTAATGAGATCTGGTGTCTGGAATCCCTCAAACGCAAGTCGACAGAGCTTCATAAGATCGAGAGTATTCCCGCGGGGATGCGTCAGGTATACCGGGATGCAGACTGAAAGATTGGAGTCATTAAGAAGATGCCACTCGAGTTGTTCGGCCAGAACGTGATGCTGGATTAGATGGGCTTTCAGCTTTCCCAGCAGGATTTCCATAAAAGGCATGAGTTGCCCGGTATTGGCAATACCGGGATCAAATGCGGAATCCTGTTGAAACACCGGCGGTGGTGCAATTGCCGCTTGAGGATCCGCCTGCTTTCCCAGAAGTCTGTCCAGTTGATGAACAAGATCTGGACCCAGGCGCCGGGCCAGCCCGTCTCTGGGAAGGCGCAGCAGGTCGCCCACAGTACTGATGCCGTACTGCTTCAATGCCCGCTGCTGTTTGGCGCCAGCCACTACCGCTTTTGCTGGCAGTTTACGTATGACGGCATGTATCCCTTCTTTTGCGGTGATACATAAAGATTTCCCGTTGCGAACACATAACAACGCGCTTGCAGCTGTGGGCATAGCACTGATGCAGGGTGATTGTGTTTCAAAAGTCAATCTAGAGCGGATCTTCCCAAGAAGCTGGTTGGCGCCACCAAACAGTCTTGTGCTCCCGCTGATTTCCAACAGCAGATCATCCCCAGCAATACTAACCGCTGGTGTCCAGCGGCTCGCCAACAGAGCGAGTCGTGCAAGCCATTCGCTTTCGGCCGATACATCTTGAGGTACGGCCTGTAGTGCAGGGCTTAGCACCTGTGCTGCGGTGAGTGTCATTCCGGATCGTACACCGCTTTTTTGAGCCGGCTGGTTAGGGGTAATGACTGTGTGCGTCTGACCCTGTTGTGCATAAACAGCCATCGGCTGCTGTTGTGTGGTTTTGCCAAGCGCTTCCAGTGGCAGAAAAGGGAAAGACACCGCAACCCAGAGGGGTTCCTGAACAACACGGCGCCGCGCCTTGGGCAGTGTATCTGATGGTGAGCGATTGCAATCAGAGTTGCCGCGCACCGGAACTGGCGGAGCAGTCTGGTGCTTTGTATTCTGATGCAACTGAGCCACAGTGCTAAGTCTTTCTTGGTGCATCCCGATGCTGTCTGGGTGTCGCTGTGGATTGGGATAAGGGATGGGTCACCATCAGATTCTGGTGCAGTGGGCCACCACGGCACTTGATCAGGTCGATACACAGGCCATCATCAGTATTGCGGCAATATAGTTTGAGCGCGGCCATGCTGTGAGTATTGAGCGCACTCTCATTTTGAAAGCAGATGCCCAGTCCGCCTCCCTGTTCGGCAGCCAATTGCAGTCTTCGTGTAGCGGACTGGTGCAGTCTGCTAGGCCAGCACAACACTGCGCTGCATGCGCGTGAGCGCAATGCCTGTTCTGCTGACCACAGGATATCTGCTGGATCTGATGCATTGATCAGCAGGATCTTGGACAAATCCAGCCCGTGCTGATTCAGACCGGGCGGGTAGGGTATGGCTGGTGGCGCGATCCAGATCTGCCAGGGGCGTGAGGATATGATTCTGCCAAGAGCCGGCATGAGCAGCCATAATGGACTGTAGAAGATATCTTCTACCAGTATTTCGGTGAGGGCATGCTGGGGCCATCCGCCGTTGGGCAGATGTTGGTCAAGAGCGGCGAAACCGGTTGCGACAGCATCTCCGGATGGGGCTGCTTTTTTGCCGCGCCAGATATCCCGCCGTTGTAGGCAGGATTCCAGGCTCATGGCAGAGAGTCATTCCGTATCACCCCGACGCCAATTCCTTCGATAGCCAGCGGTTGTTGGCGCAGATCGATCCGCACAGGGTCGAAATCGGGATTTTTAGGGATCAGGGTAACGATATTTCCTCGACGTCGGAACTCCTTGACAGTGACTTCGTCATCCAGTCGAGCAACCACGATCTGTCCGTTTGCAGCTTCTCGTGTGCGGTGCACAGCCAGCAGGTCACGATTAAGAATGCCGGCATCACGCATGCTCATCCCGCGTACACGCAATAAATAGTGAGCTTGTGGCCGAAACAGCCTTGGCGGCAGAGGATAATGATCCTCAATGTGTTCGGTTGCCAAGATGGGGTTACCGGCAGCCACCTCACCTACAACGGGCACTCCGGATGGGGTCAGTAACCGTATACCCCGGGATGCGCCAGACTGAAGTTCGATAACACCCTTGCGGGCCAGGGCGCGCAGGTGCTCCTCCGCTGCATTGGCTGAGCGAAATCCCAGCTGCCTGGCAATCTCTGCACGGGTTGGAGGCATACCGGTAGTGTCGACAAAGGCCTGGATACATTCCAGCACCTGCAGTTGCCGTGCAGTGAGGGGTCTGTTCATGGCGTGTCGGATTCCGATTGGACAGGATTCAAAATACTGTTCATATATACAGTTATTTCAGTATTCTGTCCAGTCCTGCAGATTTCGGCAGGACTGCTGCGGCTCACCGGGTTGGCCGACGTCTTAGAACAACACTAGAAAAACAGCCGAAGGGATAGAGTGATGAAATCGCTGTCCTGAAGATAAGAGATGGCGTTATCCGAATCAACATCAAGAAAAGTCTGCGCTTCCAGTGTGATCCGGGCATCATCCAGAACTCTCCGACTGGCCTCTAGTCGGAAACTGCCGCTGCTGTCGTCAAGGTCGGAGAAGACACCCGCTAGAAACTCTGAACTTTGGGTGTCATTGAATGAGGCGCGCATCCCGATAAAGAGGTCGTTCTGCAGCGGTACCGTGGTACGGTCATCACGACTGTCAAAATGCCACTCTGCGAGCAGGCCAAGATCAAAGAGCGAATCTGCAAGTTCGTAAATTGTGTACTCGGCACCGCCGATACTTGCGCTGAAGTCGCTGGCAAGTGCCTCGGTCTCGAAGGCCCTGTGAATCGCCTCAAGCTTCCAGAGCCAACTGTCCAGGGTCAGTTGAACATCCAGGCCCCACTGATTGATCAGGGGATATCGAGGCCGGAATGTACCGTCTGGCTGGACAATGAACTCCGGGTCACGTGAGGTACCGCTAAACCACGCAAGACCATAGTCGACCAGGCCTCGATAGCCGGAAAATCGCGCCGCAAGATCCACGTGCTGTTGTCCATTGCGGGCCCCATAGAGCGCTTTGTCTTCCTCTATAGGAAAGGGCAGGGCCAGGGGTTGGTCTGACGGCAGAAATGCGCGCTCTCGAAAGCCGGGGAGTACATATAAGTCCAGTACGTCCTGATCGAGCAGGCGACTCGCTCTGACCATCGGTTGCCCGAGTTTGTCTTCTCCATCGAAGCCCTCGAGTCGATCGGTCTGGTTGATGATGTCGACCAGATGTCCTGATTCGGTTACGCCCCAGAATACCCGGCTGATGCCGGCGATCGCCTCCCAGTCGTCTGCGGCGTACAGCAGGTTCAATTCCCGGATATCAGCATGATTCATCTCGCCTCCACTGGAGGCAATCCGGCCGTAGGGGAGAAGCGTACCGATCAGATGGTCGGAATCAAAATCGCTGGTGAACTCAGCTTCAAGACCCGTAAGAAACTGCTGGCGAACATCGGCTGAGCTGGACTTGATGTTGGGGAAAAACTGCCCCGAAAGTGAAAGTTCAAATTGCCGGTCGACATCCCCCGATGAGGCAGAACTAACCGTCAGGGTGCCCAGAATCCCGGCGATAAGCCACGCGCACCAGCACCTTCTGCGAAGCGCAATCACAATAGGCGTTTTAAGGCGTTCTTGTTGAAGTCTCCACTGTCAAGAGGAGTTTCAAAATCATAATTAAACCAAAGTAGTGTCGTGCTCTTGCCCGTTTGATGATTGGTCATTTCCATTGTGTCTGCGCGCCAGTAACCTCCCGGGTATTCTTGGTAGTCAGAAAAATCCAGTGTCTTCAGCAGTTCATCCTTGCGGTCGTAGTACTCGATCTTGATGGATCGGAATTCAGCCTCATCCAGCCAGACAATCTGGCGTGTGTAACCAGAGTTGTCGTAGAGGGGGATGCGTTCGATCACGTAGCATTGATAGACGCCACAGGGTTCATCCCGCAGATATCGATAATCATATTTATCGAGTTCCTGAGAACTCAGATCCTCGAAGGCAAATTCGCTTCCCATAAAGGGGCCGGATCGATTTCGCGAAGAAATACGTTTTACCCGTTTGATTGCAGGCAGATAAAGCCATTGATCATCCGGTTCGAGACCGTGGGAAAAGGTCAGCATCGCCGTCCCTCTGACATCCCGCGGTTCGTGGAACAGTGAAAGTGTTTTGTCGCCATCCCCTTCGACCTCAAGCTGGCGGGAACTGATCTTTCGCCGGCTTTCCTTGCCCGCCCGGTTTCGAAGAATCATTTCCATATCGGAACTTTGGAATTGCCAACCGCTGTCCCGCTTATCAGCCTCGGTCGCGATTTCGAGACCCTGGACTTTGCCGTCGGATGCGTCAGCCAACGATAGCTGTGGCAAAAGGAGGGCGATCACAACGAAGAAAACACTTGGGTGTCTCATTTATAGGCTCCAGTAGTCTGTGCGAATTTTTGTTCAGGTGGTCTGGTGAGCAGGGTGTTGGCGGGACTCCCGAGCTTTCTCCCCGCAAAGCCACCGATCGAAGCGGATCAGCAGGCCCGGCAGCAGGAGAAAGTCGACAACTAGCGCCAGCACCACAACCACAGCCACAAGCAATCCCATTTCGGCATTTACAGAAAATGCCGAAGTAGAAATCACCAGAAACCCTGCTGCCAATGCCAGAGTCGTGGTCCAAAGCGCCACGCCGACCGTAGCAAAGGAATAGCGCACCGCTTCCACAGCATCCAGGCCTTGGTCGCGTCTCGCACGCAGGTATTTGGTCATGAAATGGATCGTGTCATCAACAACGATCCCGAGCGTCATGGCGGCAACCACCGACAGGCCCAGCCCGACTTCGCCGTCTACCAAAGCCCATAACCCGAATGCCATGGCTGCTGGCGCGATATTCGGGATCAGAGTGAGCAGTCCAAACCGCCAGCTGCGCAGCGCTGCGATCATCAACAAAGAAATCGCTACTAACGCAAAGGTAGTACCCCCGAGCATGCTGACAATATTGCGCATGCCGATATGGGAAAACATGATCGGCGGGCTGGCAGCTGTCGTCAGAAGCGCAGGAGTGTTTTCCCGCATCCAGTCGTAACTGCGCTGCTCAAAGGCAAGCGTCTGTGTGGTTGACAGGGTTTCCAGAGTGGCGCTCAAGCGGGTTCGTTGCTTTTCGACGTCTATCTGGTTATTGAGATCCAGGCCGTAGGGCAGGGACATTTCATACAACAGAAGATATTGTGCAGCCATGTCCCGCTCTTCGGGCAAGCGGTACCAGTCAGGATCATCGCTGTGCATGCTGCGGTTTACGCGCTTGAAAACATCCGTCAGCGTACTCACGTGCATCACTTCAGGCTGGTCAGACAGCCAGGTCGAGAACGCGTCAACCTGAGCAAGGTAGTCAGGGTTGGAAATACCGCCTGATTCACCCGAATCGAGCGCGTAATCAATGAAGTACATCCCGGTCAGATTATCGACAACGAAATCGGTATGTGGACGAAACTCGATCCGTTCATCGAAGTAGCGCACAAAGACATCATTCAGCTCATTCCGAGGAATAACCAGTACCAAAGCAACAATCACCAGACTGACCGCAGGCATGAGAGTTTGCCGGTGCGCGATGACCCAATCGGCCAGTCGAGTCATCATTTCAGTAATCAGGCCGCGCCCCTGACGGGGTTTTGCGGGCAACAGGGTGACCAGAGCCGGCAACAGTGTCGTGGAAAAAAGCCAGGCAAACATCACACCCACTGCTGAGATATTTCCCAGGTCGCGAAAAGGCGGCGAATCACTGAAATTGAGCGAGAGAAAGCCGATAGCGGTCGTCACGGAGGTCAGCAGCACCGGGCTGAAGTTAATGCGGATGCTCTCAGCCATGGCTTCCTGTTTCCCCAGGCCGTCTCGCACTTTCTGGAGCCAATTCGACAGAATGTGAACACAGTCTGCGACAGCAAGGGTCAGGATGATTGTCGGCGCTGACATGGAGGGCGGTGTTAGGCGAACTCCCATCCAGCCGGCAGTGCCCATGGCGGCGATGACGGAGAGCGCAATTACAATGAGCGTGCCGAGCGTGCCCGTGAAACCTCTCAGCTGCAAAAAGACCATCAACAGGATAATCGCCAGTGCTGCAGGAATCAGTTGAGTGGTGTCACTGATCGAGGCTTCCTGGAATGCCTGGTTCATCATGACAATGCCGGTCAGATAGACATCCATTTTCGGATAGGTGGCCTCAATGTAGTCACGTATCTCACGAACTGCCGCAGCCACGCGGGGATTTTCGGTCGCTTCATCTATGCCCGGCAGTTCAACCGTAATGTTGATCGCGGTAACGTCTGCTTCTGTTGAGATCAACCGGTTGAGCAGTGCCGGTTCATCGAGTGCCGCCGCTTTAATACGAGAGAGTTCATCCTTGTTTAGACTTTCGAGATCCTCTACAAGGGGAGCAACCTCGAGGTCATCCCCGATGGCGGTGGTGTGCTGGAAGTTGGTGAGCGAATCGACCCGAATCGAAAATGGAATCAGCCAGGCCCGTTCCGTGACATCGGCAACCGCGGCGAGTACGTCAGGGGTGAAAACCTCGCCTTCGCGTGGCGCAATAACGATCAACGCGTTGTCGTTCTTGCTGAAAAAATCCTGCAGTTCCTCAAAAGCCTGTAAATGCGTATTTTCGCTCCCGAAAAAGACTCGATAGTCATTCGTAAAAGTGAGAAATTGACCACCCGAGGCGACGCCAAATGCGAGCAGGAGTGATAGGGCGATTGTGGCGGCACGATACTGGGTGACCCATCGGCCCCAGGCGAGGGAAAAGCGATCCATGATGATGGCTCCTTCAGAAAAAAGCGAAAGTAGTTTACGGCCAAGTGAAATCTTTATGAAGACATTGTGAAATCTTTATGAAGACATTCCGCTGACAAAATACTTTCCTAATTCGTATTTGTTCGAAACTTGAGGATCCGGGATAAAAGTACTGGGGGGGTGCAACGGTGGGTATGCGTCCGCTTTCTGAATTACAATCAGGAGTTGTTGTCTTTTTATCCAAATACTCGATGAAGCCCGGCCAGCAGATATTGACGGTAGTGCATCAGGAAAACTCCACGCCTGGGTTTCTGGGGAGAAATCTGACGGACAGAGGATATTCATTGGATCAGTACTGTCCCTGCCTCGGAGACGTATTGCCAGAAGACCTTTCCCGCTTTGATGCCGTTATCGTCTTCGGCGGGCCACAAAGCGCTACCGACGACGATGTTGCGGGAATCCGGACCGAGCTGAATTGGCTGGAAAAAACGGTACTGCCCTCCAAGATTCCCCTGTTGGGGATTTGCCTCGGTGCGCAGGAACTGGCACGGGTGCTCGGGGCGAGAGTCGGGCCGCGCGGAGACGGTATCGTCGAAATTGGTTATTGGCCAGTAGTGCCGACCACTGAAGGCAAAGCCTTCTTGCCTCAGGAAACGACTTTTTACCAGTGGCACTCGGAGACATTCGAGATCCCTCACGGGGCAGTGCATCTGGCTCAAAGCGAGTCGTTTTCAGGGCAGGCTTTTTCTTACGCAGACCACGCCTATGGGATCGAATTTCATCCCGAAATTACCCGGGAGATGGTCAATCACTGGTGCACGTCGGAAAGAGGCGGCCCCAAGTTGAAACTGATCGGAGCGCAACCGCACGAAGATCAACTCACGAGTCACTCAAGATACGCAGGGGATGCCCGGGGATGGCTTGATCATTTCCTGGACAACTATTTTCTAGCGGCTTCCGAAAAAAAAGTCTCTTAGTCACGCCGCTTTTTCTAAGACTATAAGGATAATTGCCCCACTGAGCAGGATGACTCCAGCGATCTCAGCGCGGCTTACTTTCTCCTGGAAAAAGAATACCGAGGCCAGAAAGGCAAAGATCAGTTCGATCCGCCCCAGAGCGCGGACATAAGCCGCGTGTGCCAGCGTGAATGCTGCATCTTTAGAGAGATGAAGATAATCTGGGTGATGGCGCCGCCGATGACCCATCTCGCAAAAGATCGCTTCAACCGTTGACTCTCGGGGCGCCTTTTTCTGCTGTTTTTATCAGTCAGAAGCCTGTCGTTATACTCGAACCTGCATTTGACCCAAACGGTGCGATCCTTGTCTATCTATCCCGGAATTCTGGCGCACGGGGCAATGCTGCTTTTTTCTGTCGTGGTCGCGGGCTCATTTAGTCTCGGCCACATTATTGCCAATGACATTACTCCCGCTGCGCTGACGGCGTTGCGCTTTATGCTCGCTGCGGTGGTCATGGCGATCTGGACGTGGCGAAGTTGCCGGATTTCCCGTCGGGATCTTGAGTCTTCCTGGCGCTACCTGCTGTTGGGCAGTCTGATGGGCACTTACTTTGTTTTGATGTTCGAGGGGCTCACGACGGCCCCTGCGGTATCCACCTCTGCTGTCTTCACCCTGACCCCAGCAATCAGCGCAGTTTTCGGTTATTGGCTGCTCTCGCAACGGATCAGCAAACGGATTGCACTTGCGCTCAGTATTGGCGGGGCAGGCGCCGTCTGGGTGATTTTCAGGGCCGACATTGACGCGCTGATGGCTTTGGAGATCGGTCGGGGCGAAGCCGTGTTCTTCTTTGGCTGTGTGGCTCATGCGATCTATACCCCACTGGTGCGCAAGCTGAACCGGAATCAGTCTCCCGTCGTCTTTACCCTAGGGACCATTCTGGGTGCTTCGGTTATGTTGTCGATCTACGGGGCTCAGGATCTCCTGGCTACAGACTACGCTGCGCTGTCGCCGATGGTCTGGGTGACCCTGGCGTATCTTGCTGTGTTTGCCAGCGCGCTGTCGTTTTTCCTGGTGCAGTATTCGACTCTTCACCTGCCTTCCGCTCGGGTGATGGCCTACACCTACCTCACACCAAGTTGGGTGATTCTTTGGGAAGCCGCATTGGGAAACGGTTTTCCGATACCTGCGGTGTTGGCAGGTGTGTTGGCTACGATACTCGCTCTGACCCTATTATTAAGAGATGAAACAGAAAACAATACCTAGTGCTGCCAACTTTAAGTCAGCCCAAGAGTTCGTGAGTCGGTGCCGTGTTCGGCCGGTTCGAAACCGGACATCCGTATGACAAAAGCCTGGTTACCGCTCGCCATTCTTATTTCGCTCGGGCTACTTTGGGGCGGTGTCACCAACGTAGCGAGGTATATCGGTCTTTCTGATACACCACCTCTCGGCTATGCATTCTGGACTGTCCTGATCGGCGCCTTACTACTGACGGCGGTGAATATCTTCCGACGCCAGCGGGTACCTCTGTCGGGACGGCACATCGGCTACTTTCTGTTGGCGGGGACGCTGACATCAGGATTGCCTACGGCCAATATGTTTGTCTGCCTGAACTACATCAGTGTCGGCGCCATGTCACTGGTGCTCACCATGGTGCCGCTAGTGACGTATCTGCTGTCGTTTATCTTCGGGCTTGAGCAGCGGAATCTCAAACGGGCGTCCGGCATTGGGCTGGGGTTGCTTGGTGCGTTGCTGGTGATCCTCCCCGAAAACGGGCTGCCATCAGATCAGCCCATCGGCTGGTTCCTGCTGGCCTTTCTGTCACCGATCGGTTACGCAGCGGGAAATGTGTACACCGCGAAATGCCGTCCTGCTGATATCGATTCACTGGTTGGCGCCAACGGTATGATGTGCGGTTCGGCGTTACTGTTGTTGATTGTGACGCTAATCTCAGACCAGTGGTTTGTGCTCTGGAGCGCGCCTTCCTTGATCGACAGCCTGATCAGTGTGCATGGGGTGATTTCTGCCGTGGCATTCACTCTCTTTTTTGTCCTGGTGCGCATAGCCGGACCAGTCTATTTCAGTCAGGTTGCGTATCTCGTGACTTTTTTTGGGATAGGAATCGCGATGGTGATCTTCGGTGAACGCTACAGCCTCTGGCTTTGGGCCGCACTGCTCATTACCGTGTATGGGGTCTGGTTGGTGAATAGCGCCCAGACACAAGCTGCTAAGGCGGCGCAAAACACCTGAGACGTCGAGAACGCCTGTTGGTACGGATTACTCCCGAAACGAGGGATCCTCACGATCAAGCAGGCGGATAAGGGCCTGCCAGTTGGTTTGCAGATAACTGTCCGGGTCATCAGCCCCAGCTCTGCCTATCAGGCTGTGCTGCTCCACCGCGGCAATGGCTTGCGGATTCGGGGTGATGTGTTTTGCTCCTGATGCCATCACATCAACCTGAATCTTGCAGGCGCTCTCCAGGGTGTACAGGAGATAAAAGGCTTCGGCCAGGTCTCGTCCCACCGAAAGCAGGCCGTGGTTGTTCATGAGCATGGCCCATTTGTCGTCAAGGTCTTCACCAAGGCGCGCGCATTCAGCTTCGTTATCGGTTGCGAGACCATAGCGGTGATAGCAGATCAGGTTTCCTATTTCATTCGCCTGCTGGCTGAGCGGCAAGAGACCACACTCCATGGCGGCAACGGCAGTCCCGGCACGGGTGTGGGAATGCAGGGCCACATTGATATCAGGCCGCGCCTTCAGGACGGCTGAGTGGATTGCATGACCCGCATCGTTGTAAGGGTAGTCACCAGCTATTACCCGGCCCGAAAAATCGACCTTAATGAGGTTGGACGCTGTGATCTCCTGGAAAAGCAGTCCATAAGGATTGATCAGATACTGGTCTGGCTGTCCCGGGACCCGGGCGCTCAAGTGCGTGAAGATGAGATCGGTCCAGCCGAATTTAACGAAGAGCCGATAGCAGGCGGCAAGATCCTGACGCAAAGCCCACTCTTCGGGTGAAATCTCATGTTGTACCGCGGGATTTGAAGCCATCATATTCTCCTTGAGGTCGCGGGTTCAGGACTGGGGTGTTTCATTATTAAGAAATAGATAAATGGCACCATCTCTTACCTCAATCGGGTAAGTCTTAAGGTTAATGCAGACAGGAGCCGACAAGGCCTTGCCCGACCGAATATCAAAGCGGCCCTGATGAAGGGGGCACTCGATCACGTTATCCATGACGATGCCGTCTTCCAGATGTTGTTCTTCATGTGTACAGAATCCGTCGGTCGCAAAAAAGCCCTCGGGGGTGTGATAGATGCAGTAGGTTTGATCTTCATGATCGAAACGCCTGACGTCTTCTTCCTCAATGTCGTCTGTTTGGCAGACGTAGATCTCTTGTGGCACCGTAATCTCCTTGTTCGGCCTCGTGGGAAATGTATAACTTTACCGGTGTGCGCGTGTCCATTTATCCAGCGCCTACGACGAAGAGATTTATGCCGGCTTCAACACACACGTGTCTCGTCGTCCCCAACCGGATTGGCCATCGACAGCTTTTGGCCGGAGCCTTTGAGTGCGTCCAGACCATGGATCGTGTAATTCCGATCCGCCGGGTTGCGGCTGAAATCATATATTCGTTTCATGTCACATTGACCTTTCTGAGATTCTCGTAACGGAGCCTCCGTCGGTCACCATATGGGGTGCCTGTCGGATGGTCCAGGCTTTGGTATTGCGTCCCAGCGAGCGTCGAATTACCACAGACAATACTTCCAGGTTCGTTCTCCAGAAACCGGGATCAGGAGTGGGGAGTTGATCTTTGAGTTTCCGGTGAAGAGCCGGCAGCGCAAAAAAGGGAACCTGCGGATATAGGTGGTGCTCTACATGATTTTCCATATTGAGGTAGAGAAAAGATGCAATCGGACTGCTTTGACACGAGCGTGTGCTGTTCAGAATCGAGGGCGAGTTCTCAGCCATTTCAACGTGCTGAATCAGCGTAAAGAGAAGCATCACCGAACGCCCCAGCAGTGTCGGCAGCACCAGAAACCACCACAGCCATGTTGCGCCTAGAGCGATAGCGACTCCGATCGCAATATAGAAACCGAGAAAGCACCAGGCATTTCGGCGCAGACGAGGGAATTCATCTGTCGGTATGACTGACTTCATAGTCTCGGTATAACGTGCCGTGGCCAACTGGATCAGCATGCGCAAGTGACTTCGGGTCAGGGCGAAGCCTGTCACCTCGAGGAGCCAAGTCGGAAACGTCATCGGTGTGTCAAACGGCATTTGGCAATCTTTGCCTACATGCCACGTATAGGTGTGATGATTGGTGTGGGTGTAGCGCCGGTGAAGTGGTTCCTCGAGATAGAGCAGGGCGCAGACCCACATCACCGTTTCATTTAGCCAGCGTGTTCTGAAAGCCGTGCCGTGAGCCGTTTCGTGACTCATGGCGTAAACCGGGACTGACAAAACCGTGCCGTAGATCAGCATCGCCGGCCAGACCCAAAAAGTTTCAAGACCAAGGTAAACCCCATAACCCGAGACCAAAAGCGCCAACAACCATTTAGCGAGATAAACAAGACCAGGCAGATCCGATCTGCGAGAAAGCGCTTTTAGCGTCTTGCGATCAAGCGTTATGCCGCTCGACGCCGCCCCTGTCGTGGCAAATGTCGTGCTCATCGTTGAAGAATAATGTTCTTGGCTTTCCAGAAGTTTCTGTTTTGGATCATTGGCTCTGAGCGCGCTGCATACGAAATGCTCGTTTGGCTTCTACCGTTCCGTCATGCCATGAGCCAAACAGTTTGTCGAAGGGCGCAGGTTTATTCCCGTAGTTCACCTCGTAGTACTTGTGATGAATCTGGTGAAAGGGGTCTCCTGCCGCGATCTGGAGGTGCTTGCCCAGCCTGATCTCCTGAAATCCTGAATGGGAAATTGCAGGCGAGATTCCCTGGAAAAATCCCAGCAGTATGACCAGCACCGGATGGACGGGGACAAACCAGAAAAGCACAAAGACAGAAAAATAGATGCCATGCTCAATCGGGTGCATGGAAATGCCAGACCAGGGTTGGGGACTATTGTTCTTGTGGTGCAGTGCGTGAGCAATACGGTAAAGCGGCGGCCAGTGCAGGAGTCTGTGAACGAAATAGAAGTGGCCCGAACTCCAGAAAATAGTCAGGACCCCCATAATGAGTAGATAAATCTCTGACCCTTTCCATTCGACCAACTGCACGTAGCCGTTGGCATAGAGCCAGTAGGTCATCGACTCATAAAGCGTCCAGATCGTCACACCGCTCACCAATGACCAGAATAGGTTGTCCTTAAGTTGTGAATTAAACAAAAAGCGCGGTGAGTGTTTGGGCTGCCATTTCTTGTTCAACTTGGTTTGATCGCTTTGGCCTTGCCGGGTGTACAGCCACCAATGCAGAGGCACTGCAAAAAGCGTCAACAGTGCTGCGTTACGCAGCCAGATGAGTGCGATCCACTCCCAGGACACCACCTCCATCACCGCGAGACCCGGCGTGAAGAAATACCAGGAAACAATAGCCAGAGCGGCAAAAAGATAGGCCCAGGGGAATAGGTATTCGCCGAGGAGCCATTTTAGCGTGGACAGGGGTCGTGGCGGCCAGGCATACAGCGCAGGGACAGGCACGGGTGCGCCAACTTCTGGAGCTGCAGATCGAGACGGCTTTTCCATGTCAGGGCTTTCTCCAGTGTGCTGGAATTTAGTCCGCGATGCGCTGAGGGGTTCTTAGATGAAACCTTTGTTGACAGCGGGTAGTGGTCAGGTTAGTTTGTCCGCATCCCTTATGTTAGGGAAAAGAAATTCTTATCCAGAAACGACACGAATTATTACGAATACGGAGAGTAACAAGGAATGTATAGCAGACAAAAGACAGAACTTGATCGCCTGCAAGCCAAGGTGGCTAATGGCAATATGAGCCGGCGAGAGTTTCTCTCGCGCGTCTCCGCTATGGGCTTGGGCGCAATGGCGCCCGGTCTTTACATGCAGAGTGCAGCGGCTTCGCCAAAAAAAGGAGGTACCTTAAGACTTGGTATGCAAGGAGCAGCGTCGAGCGATAGCCTAGATCCAGCCACATTTATGGCGGAATACATGATTAATGTGGGCATGGGGCAATTAAGGAATTGTCTGACGGAAATCGATGAAAACAATCAGTTGGCTCCAGAGTTAGCGGAATCTTGGGAGTCGAGCGACGCCAAAACGTGGATATTTAACTTACGGCCCGGTGTCGAATTCCACAATGGCAGATCTTTGAAAGCGAGCGACGTGGTTGCCTCGCTGCAGCACCACATGGGCGAAGATACTAGTTCTGCCGCAAAAGGTATCGTAGCTCAAATTGAAACTATTCAAGCCCAAAACGATAGTCAAGTAATGTTCATGCTCACTGGCCCCAATGCAGACTTCGCTTACTTGATGTCTGACTATCATCTGGGAATATGTCCTGCAAATGCGGATGGTTCGATCGATACAGCCTCAGGGATTGGAACTGGAGGCTACAAGCTCGAGTCGTGGGAACCGGGTGTTAGAACCCTTACTGTGCGCAATCCGAACTATTGGAAGAGCGGAAGGGCTCATTTCGATGCCATCGAGTCATTGTTTATCGCGGACGCTGGGGCTCGAGAAAACGGTCTTATATCGGGCGAGTTAGACGTGATAACGGGGCCGGTTGCGGCGACCGCCGCGCGGTTAGGTCAGAAGCCTGGTATTGAGGTGTTTTATACCTACGGCAACCAGCACTGCACATTGCCAATGATGAACAACGTGTCTCCGTTTGACAATAACGACGTCGTCATGGCGCTTAAGCATGCGATTGATCGCCAGGAGTGGCTCGAAAAAATTTGGTTTGGTAGCGCATCGCTCGGAAATGACACGCCGATAGGTCCAGCCAACATATACCGAGCCACAGACGATGAGATTCCTCAAAGGGACTATGATTTAGATAAGTCCAAGTACTTCATGAAAAAAGCAGGACTTTCTTCCCTTGACCTGAAGATATCTGTTGCTGACTCAGCTTTTCAAAACTCTGATGACGCTTGCGTCTTGTTTTCGGAAACAGCCAGACCTGCAGGAATAAATATAGAGGTGGTTCGAAAACCCGACGACGGCTACTGGTCTAATGTTTGGCTAAAGGATCCTTGGTGCGCCTCCTATTGGGGAGGTCGCCCGACAGAGGATTGGATGTTTAGTCAGGTATACTCGGCTAACGCAATTGATACAGGATGGTCTGAAACCTTCTTCAATAACGCCCGCTTTGAAGAGTTATTGCCGCAAGCTCGTGCGGAGCTGGATAACAACAAGCGTAGGGAGATGTATGTTGAGATGCAAAAAATTGTTCACGACAACTGCAGCTCGATCATTCCGATGTTTCTTCCTTATGCAGCCGCATCTTCAGACAAAGTAAAGAGACCGGAGAATGTCGCGTCAAACTGGGAGTTGGATGGAAATAAGTGTGCCGAAAGATGGTGGTTTGCGTAGCTTGAACTAGGAAATCGTCGGATGAGGCGGCTGCAAACGCAGCCGCCTTTTTATTTCCAAGAATTTTCATCTAAGACCTGAAGAAGTTCGTATCTTTATCCAAAGTTACAAAAACGCTAGTAGCATGCGTCCTGTCAAATATCGAAGAGTGTTTTCAAAGTTTTCGGAGGATCAGAGAAATGTCCCCGCTAACTAAAGTAGTTCTTCAGCGCCTTGGTCTTGGATTGGCTACTCTTTTGGCTGTTTCAGTAATTATTGCATTTATTGTTGAATTGCTACCGGGAGATATCACAGAGGCAATTCTCGGGCAGGCAGCAACCCCCGAAGCGGTTGCGGCTTTCAGGAGGGAGATCGGCCTGGATCAGCCTGCATATATCCGCTACCTTGATTGGTTGAGCGGGATCTTGACCGGCGATCTTGGACAGTCTCTTGCGAGCAAGCGGGATATCTCTGAATTTGTCGGCAAGCGTTTGTCCAACACCCTTTTTCTGGGAGGCGTGGCAGCCGCGATTGCGGTCCCGTTAGCGTTGTTTCTCGGACTGCTAGCGGCGCTCTACCGAAACAGTATATTTGATCGAATCGTCAACTTCACCACGTTGACGTCTATCTCCTTCCCGGAATTCTTCGTGGCTTATATCCTGATTCTTTTTCTTTCGGTGAAGGCTGGGATCTTTCCCGGAATATCAAACGTCAGCACTGATCTTGCTTTCTCGGAACAGCTTTATCGCACATTGCTGCCAGCGCTGACACTGACCCTAGTGGTTTTGGCGCATATGCTCCGGATGACTCGCGCTGCAATAATTAACTTGCTTTCCAGTCCCTATATTGAGATGGCACGGCTTAAAGGTACGCGACCGTTTCGCGTCATTTTTCATCATGCCCTGCCCAATGCGTGGGGGCCGATTGTTAATGTGATCGCGCTTAATCTCGCATATCTGGTCGTTGGCGTGGTGGTCGTCGAGGTAGTGTTTGTTTATCCGGGTTTGGGGCAGTTGCTGGTGGATAGCGTGTCCAAGCGGGACCTGCCCGTCGTTCAGGCTTGCTCCATCATCTTTGCGGCTGTCTATATCTTGCTGAACCTTTTGGCCGATATTGTCTCGATTGTCTCGAATCCCCGATTAATGCATCCTCGATAGGCAGTTCTGAAAATGCTGAAACTGTTCTGGACCGCCCCATTAACCGCCAAGCTCGGAATTCTGGCGATTCTGGGCTACGCCTTTGTTGCAATTTTTGCACCCTTGCTCACACCTTATGCAGAGACAGCGATTGTAGGTGGCTCTTATGAGCTTTGGTCCGATGAGTATCCTTTGGGAACTGACAACATCGGGCGGGATATGTTGACTCGTCTAATTTATGGTGCGCGCAACACGATAGGTATTGCGTTCCTGACCGTCGCACTGGCGTTCGTGGTCGGAGGGGTAGTAGGCATGCTCGCCGCAATTCTTGGCGGCTGGTACGACATGGTGATCGGCAGATTTGTCGATATTCTTATGGCGATTCCGTCTTTGGTCTTTGCACTTTTACTATTGACGGTTTTTGGTACATCCATCCCGTCATTGGTGATCATCATCGCGCTGCTGGACAGTACTCGGATATTTCGCATCGCCCGGTCGGCCGCGATGAATGTGGTGGTGATGGAGTTCGTTGAGGCGGCACGCTTGCGAGGAGAGGGAATGGCGTGGGTGATCCGTAAGGAAGTCCTTCCGAATATTATGGCGCCTTTGCTCGCAGAATTCGGGCTGCGCTTTTGTTTTGTTTTTCTCTTTATCGCAGCGCTCAGCTTTCTCGGATTGGGCATTCAGCCCCCACTGGCAGATTGGGGTTCGATGGTTCGCGAAACCGCAACGCTCATCAATTACAACGACATTACGCCATTATTGCCCGCGGCAGCCATTGCGGGCCTCACGGTGGCGGTCAATTTTGTCGTGGACTGGATGCTGCATCTTTCCAGTGGTTTAAGAAGCGATTCGACTTGAAGCCAAATAGCTCAAATCTGAATGCTCGTATCAATAGACGCGCTGAGTCGCTCTAAGGTCCAGAACGCTAGCTGTTGCTGATGTTCGTAAACCCATTGCCTAGGACAAGTAAGCATTCCACACGTGGCTTTGACATGCCCAGTTTCTGAAGACAAGATTTGGGATAATTAAAGATATCGTCTGGTCGATCTCAAGCCCGTGGTCATTTTCTGAAAATATTGTCATCATGACATCAGACGATCATCACTCTCACGACCATACTGAGCCGCCAGACAGCCTCACACTCAAGGTCAAGGCGCTCGAATCTCTATTGGTCGAAAAGGGCCTCGTCTCCGAGGAGACGCTGGATGCCTTGATTGAGACGTATGAGCATAAAGTAGGCCCGCGCAACGGATCCCACGTCGTCGCCAAGGCCTGGACAGACCCGGAGTTCAAAGCGTGGTTATTGAAGGACGCTACTGGCGCCATTGCCTCACTGGGGTTCACCGGAAGGCAGGGTGAGCATATGCAGGTTGTCGAAAATACGGACACCGTCCATAACCTCGTCGTCTGTACCCTTTGCTCCTGTTACCCCTGGCCGGTGCTGGGCCTGCCTCCGGTCTGGTACAAATCTGCTCCCTACCGGGCCCGGGCAGTCCGGGATCCACGGGGTGTGCTGGCTGAGTTCGGCACACAGCTTGACGGTGATGTCCGCATCGAGGTCTGGGACTCCACGGCAGAGATGCGCTATCTCGTTTTGCCTCAGCGCCCTATGGGAACCGAGGGATGGCCAGAGGAGAAGTTGGCGGACCTTGTTACGCGTAACAGCATGATCGGAGTCGAGAAGATTTCTCTCCCCGGTGACGACCCCAGTGGTGATAGAGAGGTTTTGTGATGCGGGGCAGTCATGACCTGGGTGGCCTTGAGGGTTTGGGCCCTATCTCGCCAGAGGCTGAGTCTTGCGAGCCCGTTTTTCATGCCGATTGGGAAAAGCGGATTTTTGCCTTAACGCTTGCGGCCGGTTTTTTGGGTCAGTGGAATCTCGATGAATCCCGCCATGCGCGTGAGCGACAGAGCCCCGACGATTATTTGCGCCACAGTTACTACGAGAATTGGTGGGTTGGGCTAAAAACGCTTTTGCTGGAAAAGGGCCTGGTCTCAGAAGAGGAATTCGACAGCCGTGAACCGCGGTTTCAGGCGTCTTCTTTGGAACTGTCTGCTCTGCAGGCCGAGGATATTGCGGGGATTATTCTTAAAGGCAGTTCGGTGGAAATGCAGGCTGAGAAAGCACCTGGCTTTCGGGTGGGCGACCAGGTAAAGGTTCGTCAAGACATCACTACGGGACATACCCGGATACCGACGTATGTTCGGGGCCGGGTAGGGATTATCGAGCGTCATCACGGCGCGCACGTGTTTGCGGACCGCAATGCACTGGGGCGTCGCGAAGCAGAGCACCTCTACAGCATACGTTTCTTATCCCGCGAGATCTGGCGCGAGGAGCCTGAGGAGAATGCCGATTTTGGTGTCCGCGTCGATCTATGGGAGCCACACCTGGAAGAGGTGGGAGGAGTAGCCCGCAAATGAACATGGCAGCCTTGCCGGGCCTGGCGGACGATGGTTCAGGCCCGGTTTTTGCCAGTCCCTGGCAGCCGGAGATTTTTTCATTGGTGGTGGGTCTTCACGAATCAGGCTGCTTCTCGTGGAACGAGTGGGCTGAGCGCTGTCTAGGGAGATAGCCGAAGATTCCAATAGCGGCGCCGATGGTGTAAAGACCCAAGAGGAGACAAACCCGTCGGATTCATACTATCGCCTCTGGGTGAGCGCGCTGGAGCGGATTTTGGCGGATAAAACCCTCCTGGATTCGGATGAAGTTCGGGAGCGGGTGACACGGTGGCGCGACGATTATCCCAATACCCCTCGCGGAGCATCTGTGACGCTGTCGACGGGAGGCGAGCAGAATCGGCAACCCGGGTAGATCAAGCCCCCTATAATCTGCTTTGCACAAAGGCGCAGAACAAAAAAGACCCCAGAGTCCTGGAGTCAATCGAACTAACCTGAGACAGAGCAGGTTCTATTTAAGGAGAGTGTGATGGATGAAGATGTCTTCAATATTCAGCTGCGTAAATTTCTGAAGAAAGTGGGAATTCAGTCACAGCGGGAGATTGAGCAGGCGGTCCGAGACGGTATTGCTTCGGGCGTGCTTAAGGGGAACGAAACCCTGAATGCCTCAGTGCGACTGCAACTGGGCGAAACGGGTCTGGATGTCACGATAAAGGACGACATCAAACTTGCCTGAACAGCGTGAGGCATCCAGTGCTGTTGCGCTGGAACAAACAGCCGACACGCCGCTTGTCGAGATCACCCATGCCACCGTCTGTCGAGGTGATAACCGTGTTTTTGATGATTTCAGCCTGACGCTTTCCCAGCATGAGAGTGTCGCGATCCTTGGGCCAAACGGTGCCGGAAAAACGACGCTACTTAAGTTGCTGATGCGGGAGATTTACCCCCTTTGGCGAGCTTATCCGGTGGTCAGGATTCTCGGCAAAGAGCGCAACGATATTTGGGATCTGCGCCGCCAGCTCGGCATTATCTCAGCGGACCTTCAGGAAAATTATTCCCCCGAGGTGCTCGGCCGCCAGGTCGTGCTCTCCGGGTTTTTCAGCAGCGTTGGCGTCTGGGGTCATCACAGACTCACGGATGAGCAATATGCGCGAGTGGAGTCCGTTTTTTCACAGTTGGATATTCAGCCTTTGGCCGGTCGGGCCTTTGGGGAGTTATCGTCAGGACAGCAGCGCCGCCTTCTTCTGGGCCGAGCCCTGGTGAACGCGCCGGCCCACCTGATTCTGGATGAACCCACCAGCGGCCTTGATCTCGCGGCGACCTTTCAGTATCTGCAGACCATGCGTGAGTTGATCCGTTCGGGACATACGCTAGTACTGGTAACGCACCATATCCACGAAATCCCACCAGAGGTGACCCGCGTTGTTATGCTGAATCGGGGAGAAGTCTGGGAGGATGGCGAGAAGTCAGAAATGCTGACCGAGTCACGTCTGTCATCGCTATATGGCGTTGATGTGCGGTTAGTCGAGTCAGCCGGCTGGTATCAGGTGATCCCTGCCTGAGACATCAGGACTTTGGACTGGCAGTGATCGCCACTTTCTTTTCTGGAATCGCGTCGTATTGGATTGTGTCTTCGCCGTTATAAACCAGAAAATGCCGGCCCTTGGCTCGTGCAATCATCGTGACGCCAAGATCCTGCGCAAGTTCCAGCCCCATATGAGTGATGCCGGAGCGGGATACCAGAACGGGTACGCCCATGTGCGCCGCTTTCATTACGATCTCCGAGGTGAGCCTTCCGGTCGTGTAGAAAATTTTGTCGTTTCCGCCGATGCCTTCCAGCCACATGTCTCCCGCAATCGTGTCGGTCGCGTTATGTCGGCCGACATCCTCAACAAAGTAAAGAATGCGCGATCCTTGACAGAGTGCGCAGCCGTGTACTGCGCCAGCCGCACGGTAAATCTCGTTGTAGGAATTGATCGTCTTTAGCAAGGTATAGATGGTGGACTGATATATCTCGACCCTTGGCAGGCGAGAGTCGTAGAGCTTATCAAGCGTGCAGCTGAAGATTGTGCCTTGGCCGCATCCGCTGGTGACGGTGCGTTTGGAGATCTTCTCCTGGAGGTCGACGATGCCGCTACCGTGGTTGGTAAATACGTTAGCGGTTTCCTGATCCCAATCAACGCGAACCTCTGCTATTTCATTGATGTCATCTATGAGCCGTTGGTTGCGCAGATACCCGAGAGTCAGTTTTTCCGGGTGAGTACCAAGGGTCATCAGGGTCACGACTTCAGAGTCATCAACTTTTATTGTCAGGGGAGTTTCTCCCGCGACGCTCATTTCCCGGGAATGGCCGAACTCATCTCGCGCGTGTACCAGTTTGGTCGGTCCGATACCCGCGTTTGACAGGATTGGGCGATTATCTCTTTGGAACGGTCTATTCATCTGAGAACGGGCACTTAAAACCTTCCTCACGTCGTCCGATTAAAGGAAACTGGCGAGCTATTATGATTCATTCCAGCGCCGGTTTGGCGAAGATGTCTTTGGTCACTAAAATCCCAGCAGCCTGGTAGTTTGACCAAATAGGATAAATGAAAATGCAAGGATGGGTGTACGTTGCGACGATGAATAACGTTAGTTCGGTAGTCAAGATCTGCTGTTCTGATGAGGACCCTGTCGCGATCATAAGTGAATGGGCAGAGCATGCAGGAATCCCTGGGTCCGCCAACTTGGAATATGCGGCGCTTGTAGACTGTCCCCGTAGAGTAGAAAAGAAAGTCTATGAGGATCTTAGGGAGTTCAATACGAAAAATGACTGGTTTCAGGTGACGGCCTTGCAGGCTATGGCAGCAATTAAATCAGAAAAGAAAGCGCGGGTGCTTGAGGAGAAGGGATCCTTAGTCGGTATAAGTTAAATCACCGCCGTAATTAATCCGCAACCGTTGTGAATCGGCTGTGCACGACTGACACAGAAAAAAGGTTTCGGAATTCGCACCCCCTTCTTAGTGATTAAGGTTTTTTTGATTTAAAATGAGCGAGCAGTATCCAGTATCTCTGATGTCGTCAAAAAGAGTTCCGGAGAGGTGCCAGAGTGGTCGAATGGGGCGGTCTCGAAAACCGTTGTACCGCAAGGTACCGTGGGTTCGAATCCCACCCTCTCCGCCATTACCTGAAACACTCCGGCGGGTTATTGTTTCTTTCCCGTGAACGGCGCGGGCTTTGATATTCTGAGTTTTGGGACTTGAGAAAGACATGGAAGATTGCCTTTTTTGTAATTTTGATAACCACGAACTGATAGAGGAAGGAAAGTACTGTTACGCCCGGCGGGATGGTTATCCCGTGAGTGAGCACCACACGCTCATTATTCCCAAAAGACATGTTGCCTCATATTTTGATCTTGAAGAGCCCGAACTTCTGGACATGCACCAGATGCTGGTCAAGATGAAGGCGCGCATTGAGGAGTGGGATGCAACTGTCAGTGGATTTAATGTAGGGGTCAACGCCGGAAAGGACGCGGGCCAATCCATCTTTCACGTCCATATGCACCTGATGCCCAGGCGAAAAGGGGATATCGACAATCCGCAGGGCGGTGTCCGTGGGGTGATTCCGTCAAAACGGACCTATGTCCGAAAGAACAGGGCGCCTTTAAATCAGGGCAGGCCCGATTAAGCAGCGCCAATCGGAGGGTAGGAAGGTCGGTTAACTTCCGCCCTCGCCGGGAATTTCCTCGCCCAGTGACTGAAGGTTTCTGACCGCTGTGCGATTACCCTGCGCGGCAGCTTCGCTGAACCAGTGCACCGCTACGGCCCGATTGGGTGCCACCCCATCATAGCCGTTGAAATAAAGCCATCCAAGGTTTGTTTGTGCCGGAGCGTAGCCTTGTTCGGCTGCCTTGCGATACCAGAATGCGGCGCTCGAGAGATCTTTGTCGATCACGAACCCGTCGACGAAATAGTCTGCAAGGTCTGACTGCGCCCAGGCACGGCCTTCGCGTGCAGCAAGTTGAATCGGCGCGAGCGCTGCGCTAAACATCGCGATGGCCTTGGGCTTATCTCGATTGGTGCCTCGGGCCTCAAGGAGCATTCGGGCAACCCGGACCTGGGCTTGGGGCTCGCCCTCTTGGGCCAGTGGGGTAAGAAACTGATAGGCCCTCGGATAGTTTCCATTGTAGTAGGCGGTGACACCGCTTGTGAGGTTGAGCGATGCCTGTTCATCCGCAATGGCCTGGGCCTGGGAGATTCGCTCATCTGCTTCTGCCTGGAGTCTTTGCTGTTCAGTTTCGAGATATTGCCGCCGCTGCAGTTGTGTGCTCAGGATGACAACATTCGGGTTTGTGGGATCCACGGCCGCCGCCGCCTCGAGCTCTTGGGCTGCCCGGCCGAGCTGGTTTTGGGCCAGGGCATCGCGAGCTTCATCAAGATAAACCTGGGTGATTCTCGTAATTCCGTTCCTTGCACGGGCATTCGCGGGATCCAGTGTGAGAACGGTGCGATATATCGCGAGCGCATTGGCCCCTGGCGGGGTGCGAAGGCGATTCTCATTCATTGCTGTGGATGCTGCGGCCAGCAATGTCTCAATTTTCTGCTGTTGTTCCCGCGCACGCCGCGCCTTGTCGGCCTCAAGTTTTGCGAGAGCCTGCTGTTGTTTCCATTGCGCCTGGGCGGTCTCAATGTTTGATCTGGCGAACTGAAACTCAGGACTATCACCGATGAACGCAACCGCCCCATCAAGAAAAGCTCTGGCGTCGGAAAACTCATTGTTTTTAGCCAGTGCTTCGGTTTTGATCAGCACACCAGCGGTCACTTGATCGATTCCCCGTTGCGCTGCGCTGCTGTCGGGATCCATCTTGAGCACGGTTCGAAACTCGCTGTAAGCATTCGCATCAGGCGGAGAAATCAGATGACCCTCAGCAAGGTAAGTGCGTGCGCGGGCCAGGTGTGGTTCGCTGAGTCTGGCCAGCTTTTCTGCATCCCGGTAGGCATTGGCACGGGCGAGATCATCGTCCTTGGCGAACTCAGTGGCTTGTGGGATTGTGGATTCGCTTGAACTCCCTATCTGAGCTATTTCAAGTGTGGGGGTATCTGAGGGAGTCAGGTCAGTCGCGCCAATGATCTCGATAGTCGTATTAGAAGCCGCGTCCCTGTCCGCTCCTGGGGGCGTCACAAGCAGATAAAGGATGTAGATGGCCACAAGAGCCAGCAGCACGCCGACCCCGAAACGTACCGAGTAATGCTTGAATAGGCTACGGAGCCGCTGAGACCATTTCTTGATATCGAGGTGAGGCAGGGCTTGAGAGCGCTTGGGTTGTGTTTTGGCGCGGCTCTGGGGAGGCAAAGAGAAGTCCTGGAAGTTCTGTTCGGTGAGTACCTGGCCCGCATCTTCAAGATCATCCGCAATCTTTAAAGGGGCCCGGGTCTCGGCAGATGGTGTCTTGATGTCGTGAGCGCGTCCTGTGAATAGCGGTTCCTGACGCCCAGGAGTTTTAACCGGCTTCGTTGTGTGCGACTCGTCTATCGAGGACACCTTTGTATTGCGTCTCGGCGGTACAGGTTTTGCCAGGTTAACGGCATTTTTAGTCTTATCGAGAGCGCTTAAGACGATTGATGAGGCACCCTTGCCCCGACGGGTGATCGCCTTTCCCCCGTTTGCCGGACCTTTATAGGCTTGCTGCTTTCTCGGCTTGGCCGGTTTAGCTTCGACACTTAACTCCGGAGGGTCGGCCGGCTCAGTATCCAGAACCCCTCTTGGCTCGATAGCGTCAATGAGTTCTTCCGCATTCTGGGGCCTTTCGTCCGTGTCCAAAGACAGAAGTTGATCGATAAGACTCAAGAGGGTTGGCGAAAAATAGCCCTCACCAGCATCCATGACAGAGGGCAGGGGATCTTCAAGACCGCGATCGAAGGCATCCAGGCGCGTCAGGGAGTCGACAGGAACGCTGCGACAAACCGCCTGATACAGGATGGCACCCAAGGCGTAGTAATCGGTCCAGCGGCCGAGCTGACCCCGATAACTCGCGAGCTCGGGAGCACGAAAGTCGTGCTCGGTATGGGCATCGTCGGGCGGATAATGAAACCGGTCGGTGCTGAATCCGCAGATCAGCAACTGATCCTCATCGGCAATTAGAATTCTCCCGGGGGTAAGTTCAAGATGTAAACCGCCGGTTTCGTGAATCGCATCGAGGTAGGTGGTGGCAGCATACAGAACTGCCCTCAGGGTTTCCTCAGGCAGGCGCTGCCCGGGTTGCAACAGATCGGCGAACGAGGCTCGAACCGGCAGTTCAACGGCGTACCAGGCGACGCCGTCGTTTTCCTGATAATGCGCAATACGTCCTGGGTGATCCAGCTGGCTCAATACGCGGGCCAAACGCAGAAATTCCGTTAGACCCTGCTCGTAATCTGTATTGAACTGGGCATCGCAAAGCAGCAAAGACGTGTTATCGGTATCTCTAACGGCAAATTGGAGCGGAAAATACTCCTGAATAACGGTTGCGCCGTCATCGGCAAGATAGGTGTATCCGCTGTCAGAGGTGACGAGCAGTCTTGAGATTGTATGAGAGCTAAGGGCTGCCCCTGGCGCCAAAGGCGCGGCCTGGAGGAGATCGCCCGCAACGGAGTCTGTAGAGTCTGCCTGATTGGCAGCCTCGTCAGGCGCTGGATTGTGCGTATCTGCTGTCATCGTGATACGGAAATATCTGCTATGAGCCGAATCCTGCGGGCGTTAACAGTGTATTGGAAGATCATATGGTTGCCGGTTATCGACGTCAGAGCTTGACTGCCTCATAGATCAAGATAGGACGCAACCGATAGGACCCTATAATACCGCGGAAAAGAGCCTCTTAATAGGGATGGCGATACGGGTATCGCGCTGCAGGGAAAGCTGTCTTCACAACTCCCGTGCCAGTCTTCACCCAATGATCTGCATTGACCCATCTTGTGACTCCAACTCCATTTAAACCAAAATGATTTCTGCCAGCAAGCGGATGGCATCCGTCCAGCAGCCGATCATCCCCGTTATTGGGGATCTGATTCTCGCAAACCCCGGGACGATCTCCCTGGGTCAGGGAATCGTGCATTACCCTCCGCCGACTGAGGTCGAGAGCATACTTCGTGACTTCTGGAGCGATCCCACTGCACATCAGTATGGCCCCGTAGAGGGGTTGGAGCCTTTGCGCTCAGCGCTCGCGAAAAAGTTGGAGCAAGAGAACGCCATAGGGCTTGAGGGCAGGGAGGTCGTGGTAACGGCTGGCAGTAATATGGGATTTTTGAATGTGCTGCTGGCGATTAGCGACCCCGGGGACGAGATCATTTTGCCCGAGCCCTTTTACTTTAATCAGGAGATGGCAGTTCGGATTGCGGACTGTATTCCCGTGACGGTGCCGACGGATGACGCCGGACATCTGCAGATAGATGCCATTGAAAGCGCCATTACGAAGAGAACCCGAGCCATCGTCACGGTGTCCCCGAACAACCCCACCGGTATCGTGTATCCAGAAGCGGACCTGAGAGCCGTCAATGAAGCTTGTCGGGCGCGCGGGATTTACCATATCAGCGACGAAGCCTATGAGTATTTTTTGTACGATGATGCCGAGCATTTTTCTCCCGGTGCGATTGAGCACAGTGCGCCACACACTATCTGCTTGTACTCACTGAGCAAGGCGTATGGTTTCGCCAGTTGGCGCATCGGCTACGCCGTTATTCCCGAGGCGTTGTTTGGAGCCTTGAGAAAAGTTCAGGATACCAATGTCATCTGTGCAACCGCGATCTCCCAATATGCTGCTCTGGGCGCATTACAGGCGGGGCCGGGATATTGCCGTCCCTATCTCGCTGACATGGCAATTGTTCGCCGGCAAGGCATTGAGGCCATGAAATCTCTCGAAGGCAGGGCGAGTCTTTTGCCAAGCACGGGAGCGTTCTACTTGTTCGTCAGGGTTCCTGGCTACGAAGGCAACGATCTGGATCTTGCGCGTAACCTCATTGAGCACTTCGGTGTAGCGGTGATTCCCGGTAGCGCCTTTGGTGTTAATGACGTCTGTGCCTTCAGGGCCTCCTTTGGCGCATTGCAAAGCGATAGCGCGATCGAGGGATTGGACCGACTGGTCACGGGCCTGAAGAATCTGGTCTGATCCAATCTGGTTTGCGTCGGGGGCTCAACTTCGATACCCTTTGGCGCCCTGCGGAGAGGTGGCTGAGTGGTTGAAAGCGCACGCCTGGAAAGTGTGTATACGTTAATAGCGTATCGAGGGTTCGAATCCCTCCCTCTCCGCCATTGTTCGATCGGCAATTGTCTGGGCGTGTGACGTTTCTCCGAAGAGAAATAATTCGCTCAACCAGTCGTTACTCCATCTCTGAGCGGTATCGGTAGTTTTTGTCGAAACGCGCCATGAGGTACTCACCATAGAGGATGCGCGCATCATTTCCGTTGGGTGTCGTCGGCGGCACTTGGGGTTCAATCATTGCGCTGAAGTTTGGATCATAGAAAAAGGCTGTTGAGTAGCGCTCGTTTCGATTAAGAACAACGCGATGTGGCGATGAGGGCCAGCGACCTCCGGAGATGACGGAAAGCATATCCGCGACGTTCAAGACGAGAGCGTTCCTGACAGGCGGAAGCGGTATCCAGGTTCCATCGGTTCCCTGTACCTGAAGGCCGCTCGTGGTGTCCTGTGCAACCAGGGTCAGGAAACCATGATCGGTATGTGGCGCGGAACCAAATTCAACCTGAGGATCGGTCGTGGTGGCCGCGGGATACTTCAGCAAACGCAAAAAGACGGTGGGCTCGGTGAACCAATGACTGAAGGTATCAGGCCCAAGCCCCAAAGCAACGGCGAGTCGTTGCGTCAGTTCTTCGGCAAGGTTTTGCATTGCCTTGAAGTAACTGAAACACTGTGTCCGAAAATGATTGCCCAGGGATTTGGGCCATTGATTGGGTCCAAATATTGCGCTGCCCCACTGGCCATGATCAGGCGAGACTGACTGCATCATCATAAACGACTCGGACCGGTTGGAGTGGGTCGCTGTTGCCACCGTAGACGTGACCGTCTTGCTTGCGCCTTTCCCGATGTAGCCCCGATGAAAAGCATTGACCGCGATGGCTTTTTTATCTTGTTGGGCTAACCGGTGAAATGCGTGGTTCGCTTCAAAGATATGGGATATCTCGGCCTCAGAGATGCCATGCCCTTGGATATAACAAAAGCCATGGGAAGACAGGGCCTTATCAAGTTGCTGGGCGATCCCGGAGTCTGAAACCGAAGACGTCGCCGATTTAAGATCAACGCACGGGATCGTAATCGTCATCTATATCTGAAGCGCATCCATCACCAGACGATGAAACTGATGCACACCGTGTTCGGCAACCCCGGATTTGGCCGCATCGACCATGAATCGGCCCTGGTTATATGAGCGTGACTTGAGGCCCTGCTGTACGGATTCGCATAGCGATTGATCCTCAGGCCCCAGGATGGCGTTGAGATACTCACTGCGTTCGGCATCAACGGATTCCGACAGGCCATAGCGGTGACCCGAAAAAGCGGTGCGCTCGTGACCGTTTGGCATCATCGATAACACAAACAGGTTGGCGTCACCCGGGACCAGCCAGATTGAGGTCGTCGGCCAAAGATACCAATAGGCAGCAATCTGAACGTCGTCACTGGCATTAAAACGATAGGCTTTGTTGTTCGTGCGCGTTGTGCGCGAGACCTGGCGGGCCCAGCGCTCCTGAACCTCGTGTTCGTAACTGGTCATCTCCATCAGATCGGCTAGGGCAGGGTGCGCCTGATGACAGTGGTAGCACTCCACGTAATTGTCCACGACCACCTTCCAGTTGGCAGACCAGTCAGCAGACTCCGGCGAATCAAAGGCAAAGGTATCCATTGGCCTAAGCGAATCGAATTGAGGAACAAGCGACTGAAGGTCCTCTTCAAATCCCGGGGCCAGCGTTTGGATCGGTGGCGCGTAAGGATCTAGATTAACGAAGAGCAATCCTCCAAGGGATTCCAGGCGAACAGGGGGCAGACAGAACTCTTCTGGTGAGAAGGAGGGCATCTCGTTAGCGAATCTTGCGTGCCGCAGCCGCCCATCGTTGTGATAAGACCAAGCGTGATACGGGCACACGATGGCACGGGTGTTGCCGGCCCCTTCAAGCAGCCGATGGGCGCGATGTCTACAGACATTGAAGAACGCTCGTAATTCATCGTCATCAGAGCGAATGACAAAAACACTCTCGGCTGCGATGTCCAGCGTGAGGTAGTCACCAATCTTGGCGACATGGCTCTGGTGTCCGATGTAATGCCAGGACTTGGCAAAAATCGCCTCTTTTTCCTGCTCGAAGACGTCTGGGTCTGTGTAAAGCCTGGCCGGCATGGTGTAACTGTCGGCGGCATTATCAGAGAGTGGTTTGTCTTTTAAGAAGGGCTCTGGCACTGCATTCATCGCATCCGTCTCCTCACGAGTTGTCAAAGTCCACGAACCGGGGTTGGCGGACCAGAATAGCATGGAGATCTCGCTTCTAACTAGGCGCCTCCAACCATTTGGGTAGGGTAAACCATAGTCACCCATGCCGGGGATCTCAATCGGTTAAACTCCGCGCCCGATTACTTCTTTCAAAAATATTCAGTTGAGAAAAACCATGACCGACGGCAATCCGACCCAATACCGCATCCTCATTCTGGGCGCGTCATATGGCTCCCTGTTATCGACCAAACTGATGATGGCAGGCCATCACGTGACCCTCGTGTGTCGGGACGCCACAGCCGAAATTTTTAATGCCGAGGGTTCGGTGGTCAGGATGCCGGTCAAGGGTCACGAAGGCCTGGTGGAGGTCGTCTCGGGAGGTCTGCCGGGTTCGTTGCATGCAAGTGCGCCAGAGAAGGTCACTCCCTCGGAGTTTGACCTCGTGGTACTTGCCATGCAGGAGCCGCAATACAGCGCGGCCGGAGTAAGAGAGTTGCTTGGCCGGGTGGCAGCCTCGGGTGTCCCGACGATGGCGATCACCAATATGCCTTTGCTTCCCTATCTCGCGCGCATACCGGGGCTTGAGACTCAAAGCCTTCGGGAATGTTTTCTTGAGCCGAAGCTCTGGGATCCGTTCGATCCTGGTTTGATGACGCTGTGCAGCCCGGATCCGCAGGCGTTCCGTCCGCCGGAAGAGCAGCCCAATGTGCTTCAGGTGCGACTCCCGACCAACTTCAAGGCGGCGGCGTTTGCGGATGACAGTCATACCGCAATGCTGCGTGATCTCGATGCGGGTATCGAATCGGCCCGCTTTACCAGTTCCGAGCTAGGTGAGCTCGAGTTACCTGTAAAACTGCGAGTGTATGACTCGGTGTTTGTTCCATTGGCCAAATGGGCGATGCTCATGGCCGGCAACTATCGTTGCGTCCAGGCGGAAGAGATGCGCCCGATCAAAGACGCGGTCCATGGCGACATAGAAGCGAGCCAGGCCGTTTATGAATGGGTTGTTGGAGTATGTATTGGCCTTGGTGGGGACGCGTCCGACTTTGTGCCTTTCGAAAAGTACGCCAAAGCCGCGAGTTCCCTCGCCAGCCCTTCATCGGCTGCCCGCGCGTTGGCCGCTGGCGCCACTAATATAGAAAGGGTCGACAAGTTGGTGTCCCTGGTCGCCGCTCAACAGGGTAAGCAACTTGAAGTCGTGGACGAGACGGTGGGCCTTGTGGAAAAGTGGCTCACCCAAAACCGGGCAGGCTAGGTTCTGAGCTTTCACTTGGGCGATGCCTGCAGCCAGTAAAGGTCTGCAGGGCCACCGTTGAGCGCGCCCATTCCCTATAAAGTGGCGCCGTGTTCTTGCACGCCGGAGCAAGCGAGCGCATCGGTCAGATGCGTGAACGCCTCGTCCACTGAATCCGTCAGCAGGAAGAGGGCAAGGTCGTCTTCGCTAATGGTGCCGTGGTTGATGAGTGTTTGGAAGTTGACGGCACTTTCCCAGAAAGACCTGTCAAAAAGCACGATAGGCAAGTGCTTGCGTATTTTCCCGGTTTGCAAAAGGGTGAGAATTTCGAATAGTTCATCGAGGGTGCCAAAGCCGCCAGGGAAAAATACGACTGCTTTCGCCATATAGGCAAACCAGAACTTGCGCATAAAAAAGTAGTGAAACTCGAGCGAGAGTTCGCGGGTGATGTAGTTATTGTTGGCTTGTTCGTGAGGCAGGGAGATACCCAATCCGACATTGATGCCTTCCGCCTCTGAGGCGCCACGATTGGCCGCCTCCATAATGCCGGGACCCCCTCCCGAACAGACGACAAATCGACGGTGATCTTCTGGCAGGTTTTTAGACCATTCGGTGAGGCGGCGCGCGAGTTCTCGACATGCCTGGTAGGCATCGGCAAGAGTGGGGGGTGTCTCTCCACTGGCGCCTGACTCATCGGAGAGATGCTCAGGAGCGCTAGCCCGGGCTGATCCCATGAAGACGATAGTGTCCTCGATATCATGATCCGCGAACCGTGATTGGGGTTCGATAAATTCGGACACGATGCGCAGCAGCCGGGCGTCAGCACTGTCGAGAAACTGGGGATTTTTATAAGCCTTCAAGGTTTTTCTCCACTGATGTCACTGACGGGGACCCACAGGGATTGAGAGAACCGAACATCAAAGTAAGGAGCTTAACGAGGTTTGGTAACATGAGATACTATATGGTATATTGTATACCAGAAATATCACCCGCTTAGCTAGAACATGAAGGCAGTTTTACAGAAATCCTTCGGCACGGCCGATACGCTTTACCTCGGCGAGCAGTCGACGCCAATCCCAGGCCCTGGACAGGTCTTGGTACGGGTAATAACTACAAGCGTTAACCGACCTGACATCATTCAGCGAGAAGGCAACTATCCGCCCCCAAAGGGTGACTCCGAGGTGTTGGGGCTGGAGGTCGCGGGCATCATTGATGAGGTCGGGGAGGGGGTTGATGAATGGACTCCAGGTGACCGGGTCATGGGTCTGGTGGGCGGCGGCGCCTATGCGGAATGCGCGGTAGCCTGGTCGAGTCATCTGATGCCTGTGCCCACGACGATGAGTTGGGCGGAGGCGGCTTGTGTCTGTGAGACGTACATCACGGCGCATCTCAACTTGTTCCAGTTTCCCGGTATTGAAAACGGGCAGAGCATCCTCCTTCATGGAGGCGGGGGCGGTGTGAACACAGCAGCGATTCAGCTTTGCCAAGCCCTTGTTCCAAAAAGTCCACTGTATGTAACGGCCTCGGAACATAAGCTTGAGCGTGTGACCGCGCTCGGGGCCACACACGTCATCGATTACCGAGCGCAGGAATTTTCAGAAGTCATCAAGGAGTTGACCGGCGGGAGAGGGGTAGACGTGATCCTGGATCATATCGGTGCGGCCTATCTTGCTTCCAATCTAAAATCTCTCGCTAGTAACGGCGTGCTGGTGCTGATCGGTGTTATGGGCGGAGTGAAAGCAGAGTTGAACCTTGCACAACTGATGGTCCGTAGACAAAAGATCGCGGGCTCCGTGCTCAGGCCTCGGCCCCGGGAAGAAAAAGGCCAGATCATCGCGAGGTTTGCCGCGGATGTGATGGACCTTTTGAAAGACCGCCAGATCGTTCCGCTGGTGCACGAGATTTTCCCCCTTGAAGAGGTAAGTCAGGCCCACCAGTTGATGGAAGCCTCGGGGCATTTTGGAAAAATTGTTCTTCAGGTCGACTCTACGGTTGCGGTTCATTAGTGCTGCCCCGGCGCAGTTGCCGGCTGAGCGCCTTTCCCGGAGTTAAAGATGTTTTTGTTTGAATACCAGGCTAAGGCAATGATGCGGGAACAGGGAATTCCCGTATTGGAGGGCATTGTTGCTACATCAGAGCAGCGCGCCCTGGATGCCGCACGGGAATTGGGGGAAGGACCCTGGGTGATCAAGGCGCAGATTCATGCAGGAGGCCGGGCAGAGGGGCGCGTCGGCGGTTCTGAGGATTTGCGGGGAATTGAGTTCTCCAATACTGTCCTGGGGGTCGGCCAGACAGCTGCCAGGATGTTGGGAAAGAGTCTCGTGACTCCGCAAACCACGCGCCAGGGCGAGACCATCAACGCGGTCTATATTGAGCCCGAGATCCGGTCTGAACTGCAGGTCTTTCTTGCTATTCTCATTGACGGGGAACGAGGTGAGCCCGTCTGTCTCGCGAGCGTGAAGGGAGGGAGCCAGGTTGAACGGGACATCTTTGATGATCCCAAAAACCTGGTTCGTGTACCCCTCGGCGCGACCAACCAGGTTGCGCTGTCGGTCGGACATGAGGTGGCATCCCAGCTGGGTCTGCCGTCATCGTCGATCGGGGCTTTTGCTGAACTCGTCCAGCAGCTGCACGGTCTATTTGTGGCTCGTGATCTTTCCCTGATCGAGATTAATCCTCTCGCCATTCGGTCGAACGGCTCGTTGGTTGCGTTAGATGCTCGTGTTACTGTGGACGACAACGCCCTTTATCGCCAACCGGCAATGGGAGCACTCGCGTCGCGGCGCGATCAATCGGGAGCAGAGGAGCGAGCAGCCAAGAACGGCTTCAACTTCATTCGGCTGGATGGCAATGTCGGCACTTTATCCAGCGGAGCGGGGTTGGCAATGGCCACGCTGGATGCGATCACTCACCTCGGAGGCAGGCCGGCAAACTTTCTGGACGTACCGCCAGTGCTTGAGGTCAGCAGGATTAAGGAAGCGTTTCTTTTGGTCTTGTCAGACCCCGGGATCAAGTCCTTGATCGTCAATGTGTTTGGAGCTGGGATCATGCGATGCGATACGATTGCCGACGGTCTGTTGCTTGCGCATCTCGAACAAACAGTCAGCATTCCTCTGGTGATGAGGCTGGCAGGAACCAATGCCCCACTCGCCCTGTCTCGCCTTGAGCGTTCTGGGCTCGATATCCAGTTCGCGCCAAACCTTGCCTCAGGCGCGCAAATGGTAATCGACGCTGCGGATTCGCCGCCCGCCCCGCGACAGACAGATTCAATCGTCGGCCGGTTGACTCAGTGGTTCACGTGGACAAAGGAGGGCCCCCGCTCGTGAGCATCCTGGTCGATGAATCGACTCGGGTGATCTGCCAGGGGATAACGGGACGACAGGGAACTTTTCACTGCGAACGTGCGTTGGCAAGCGGGACTCAGATTGTTGGCGGCGTGCGGCAAGGTAAGGGTGGCACGAGCCATCTTGGTGTTCCGGTGTTTGACATGGTGGCTGAAGCGATTGAGGTGACACAAGCGAACGCCAGCGTGATATTTGTGCCGCCTGCAAATGCGGCGGAGGCCATTATTGAGGCAGCCGATGCCGGGATCGCTCTGGTGGTTTGTGTTACTGAACGCATCCCCGTTCTGGACATGGTTCGGGTGCGGGCCCACCTTAAGGAATCGAGCACGGTGCTCGTGGGCCCTAATTCTCCGGGTCTTGCGGTTCCGGGCGTTGGCACGCTCGGTATCATGCCACAGGGCATCTTTCTGCCTGGCGCCGTTGGCATTGTCTCTCGATCAAGCACACTCACCTACGAAGCGGTCGACCAAACAACCAGAAACGGATTGGGGCAGTCCGCCTGTATCGGCATTGGGGCGGACCCGGTGGGGGGTATCTCGGTTTCACAGTCTCTTCAACTCTTCATGAATGATGATCAAACCCAAGGTGTTGTCCTGATCGGTGAAGTAGGGGGCAGAGCCGAGGAAAATGCCGCAGAATTTTTATCAACACTGAGCAGTTATAAACCCGTTGTCGCCTACATCGCAGGGCAAACCGTTCCGGAAGGCCGGCGTATGGGTCATGCAGGGACGATCGTTCACTATGGTTTGGGCACCGCACGGACAAAAATCGAGGCGTTGCAAGACGCAGGTGTCAGAGTTGTTTCTTCTCCGATGGAAATCGGCAGTGTCATGGCCGAATCCCTTGGACGTTAGGACACTGAGCCCGGACGCTTTTTTGTAAGGAACTCTGATGACAATTGCCGTTAAGCCGATTCGTTCGGTGTCGAGTCTCAAGGATCAGGTCTATTGGAGCCTGCGGGACGCTGTCGCAGATATGGATATTTATTTAGGGGAAGAGCCTCCTCGCCTCGACGAGAGACGATTGGCCGATAGCCTCGGTGTCAGCCGGACACCGGTTCGAGAGGCGATTTCCCGCCTGGAGCAGGCGGGCCTGGTGCGCAATATCCCCAGACGGGGGACGTTCGTGGTCCGGAAAACGAAAGAAGAAATTCTTGAGATCATTTATGCATGGGCCTCAATTGAGAGCATGGCGGCGAGACTCGCGACCCTGCGCGCGTCGGATCAGGAAATCTCATCCCTACGGAAAATTTGGGACAAAGGAAATCCTGATGCGAAGGGGGCGCCGATTGATGAGTACTCCAGGACAAACATCGAGTTTCATCAGGCGATTGTTTCTCTCGCGCACAGCCCGTTGTTGAGCGATCTCGCAGACAGCCTTTTTATTCACATGCGCGCGATCCGGTCGAGAACCATTAAGGACGATGACCGTGCACAGCGTTCGATTATCGACCACGCCCGAATCATTGAGGCTCTGGAGAAGAGAAATACAGAAACGGCAGAAGCCCTTGTGCGCGAGCACGCCTTGCAACTCGCAGACCACGTGGCACAAAACGTGCGTTACCTCGACTGACGTTTCATAGGCTGACCGACAAACTCTCTAGAGCCGAACAAACTTCAAATCCATCCTTGAGTTCAACATTAACTTAAACAATCTAAGAAAACGGGAGCCCTCTCATGAAAGCGCTTGAAGGTGTACGAATACTTGATATGACCCACGTTCAGTCTGGACCAACCTGTACTCAATTGCTGGCATGGTTTGGCGCAGATGTGATCAAGGTTGAGCGGCCCGGTGTCGGTGATGCGACTCGGGGTCAGTTGCGTGACGTGCCCGATGCGGACAGTCTCTACTTTACGATGCTGAACCACAACAAGCGAAGTATGACGCTAAACACCAAGGATGAAAAAGGCAAAGAAGTCTTCACCCGCTTGATCGAAACCTGTGATGTGATGGTGGAAAATTTCGCACCCGGCGCGTTGGACCGGATGGGTTTTTCCTGGGAGCGGATTCAGGAGATCAATCCGAGAATGATATATGCCTCCGTGAAGGGGTTTGGACCCGGGCCGTATTCAGAGTGCAAGGTCTACGAGAACGTCGCCCAGTGCGCCGGGGGAGCCGCCTCAACTACGGGATTTCTTGACGGCCCGCCGCTCGTCACTGGCGCACAGATTGGTGATTCGGGAACAGGCTTGCATCTTGCGTTGGGAATCGTGACGGCGCTGTATCAGCGTGAACACTCCGGGCGTGGTCAGCGGGTCTTGGCGTCTATGCAGGATGGGGTCCTGAACCTGTGCCGTGTCAAACTGCGTGATCAGCAACGTCTGGCGCACGGACCCCTCAAAGAGTACTCCCAGTTTGGAGAGGGTATTCCGTTTGCGGACGCGACGCCCCGGGCTGGGAACGACTCAGGCGGCGGCCAGCCAGGCCGGATTCTCAAGTGCAAAGGCTGGGAGCAGGATGCAAACGCCTATACCTACTTTATTACCCAGGCAGCAGTTTGGGAGAAGATTTGTGACGTCATCGGACGCCCGGAGTGGAAAGAGGATCCCGATTTTGCGACGCCGCCCGCACGACTTCCCCGCCTTAACGAAGTCTTTGAGGCGATTGAGCAGTGGACGATGACGAAGACCAAGTATGAGGTGATGGAGATCTGTAATCCGCTGGATATTCCGGTAGGACCAATCCTGTCTATGCAGGAGTTGAGCGAAGAGCCTTCTCTGCGCGAAACTGAAACCATCGTTGAAGTGGATCATCCTACACGCGGCAAGTACCTTACCGTTGGTAACCCAGTGAAGTTGTCCGACTCACCCAGCGAGGTAAGCCGTTCCCCACTGCTGGGCGAGCACACCGGAGAAATTCTTCAGGAAGTACTGGGCTATAGCGAAGAAGAGGTATCGGGCCTGCGTGAGGCGGGCGCGGTCGGCCGCGAGGATTGTGCGGCTACTTAGGGAACCGGGTAGGGCGCGGGCACTCAGTCAAGAAGCGTACTTTTGGTGAGTGTGACCGTGCCCTTGGTTTTTTGTTCGTGTCGCTGGCGTATCTGCAGAGGAACCTGTTTGGGGTTGTTGGAGAACCAGTAATAGAGTTCTCGCGAACTGTTGCGATCGATAAAGTAGCGGGTGGCTGGGATTTTTCGGGATGCAACTTTAATCGCTTCTTCTTCCTGCTCGATAAAGTGATAACTCCGGACGCGGTGGCCCTCATGAACTTTCAGGACAAAATCCCGCTTGCCTTCAGAGAGCAACAGCCTCGCCATCAAATCAAAACTTAAAGGGTCCTGTATATTGGGCTCGAGGGCAAAACTGCGTTCTTCGCCCTTGGCATAACCGCTGCTCGTACCTGAATCCCAATCGAACTCGATTCTGATGTCCCGCTTCGGATTTGGCTTGTCTTCCCCAATGGAATAAAGAGACGGCCGGATCACACTGTCTTGCAGGGTGAACCGCGAGACTTCATAGATTGGGCCATACCCTGTGAGTCGTGCAGCGCCTTTCAGGCGGGTAGTCGAACGCAGGATATACTCCTCACCGTCCTTTTCCAGCGAAATTGTCCTTGCCGCACGAAAGCCCGAATAGTCGACAGCATATTCGGACTGAAACGGTTCCAGCAGAACGGATTCGGACGCATTGACTGACCCATGGAAAAGCGTCAGCAACAAAGCGAGCGCTGCTATAAAGGAAGTGGGAGTTACGAGCGTGCGGTATCCGGACGGGTACATGGGTCTTCGGCTGCTGGTCTTGGGTTGACTCAGCGCGCGATTGTGCGAGAAACGATAATCCGGTGACGGGCGCATGAATATACGGGTTGTTACATACAATGTACACAAATGCGTTGGAGGGGTCGATCGGCGCTACAACCTGGCTCGGATTGTCGATGTGATCCGGCATTACCAACCCGAGCTGGTTCTGTTACAGGAGGTCGCACGCTTTAGCAGGGAATCTTCGGGTGTACTGCAGGCAGATATTCTGGGCGATGCGTTGCAGTTGTCGCATCGTATATGGGTTCCCAATGTTCGTGTCCAGCATGCCCGGGGATACGGTAATGCCATTCTGAGTCGCTGGCCCATTTCAGACGCAGACAATATCAATCTCACGATCGGCCCCAAGAAACGCCGCAGCGCCTTGTATTCCAAGGTGCGAATCGCTATGTCAGGAAAAGGCGGTGCCCGCGTTCAGACTCGAACCCTTCATCTCTTCAATCTGCATTTGGGATTGTCGGGTATTGAGCGCCGCATGCAGTTGAAGAAGCTGCTGTCCCACGCCCACTTCGGTCGGATTTTCCGGACAAGCCCTATCGTGGTTGCAGGTGATCTGAATGATGTCTGGGGGACCTTAGGTCGACAGGTAATGCGACCCGCGGGATTTCGCGGCACGGACCGCAAACCACAAACCTTTCCGGCATATGCACCGGTACGGGCGTTGGACAGTCTGTATGTGCGCGGAGAGATCCAAATCGCCAGCCTGATGTCGTCGCGGCTGGCGCTCGCACGCCAGGCATCTGATCACTTACCCCTGGTGGCGGACCTCAATCTCTCCTGAGGGGCGCCCAAAAAAAGCGGGGCAAACGCCCCGCTTTTTCTGAACTCCCGGGATCCGGGCAGCAGCAGGAGCTACTTGGTAGCGTCCAACGCCTGGTCGATATCGGCAAGAATGTCGTCGATATGTTCGATACCGATCGACAGCCGAATCAGGTCTTCCGTCACTCCGGAACTCGCCAACTCTTCAGGCGCCAGCTGACGGTGTGTCGTGCTTGCCGGATGGCAGGCCAGTGATTTGGCGTCGCCGATGTTGACGAGTCGGGTAATGAGCTGCAGTGCATCAATAAACTTGGGCGCGGCTTCGGCTCCGCCTTTGACACCAAAACTCATGACCCCCGAACCGCGGCCATCCATGTACTTGTCGAGCAGGGCTTTATGGGGACTGTCATCGAGTCCGGCATAACGAACCCATTCGACCTGCGGATGATCTTTAAGGTGTTTGGCCACCGCAAGGGTGTTCTCGCAGATCCGATCCATCCTGAGCCCGAGGGTCTCAATACCCTGCATGATCAGGAATGAGTTCATCGGCGTCATTGCAGCGCCCATGTTTCGAAGCGGCACAACCCGGGCACGGAGAATATAGGGCGGCAGGCCTGTTTCGGTGTAGACTACGCCGTGATAGGAAACATCTGGCTCGTTGAGACGATTGAACCGCTCCTTGTTGGCGGCCCAGTCGAATTGGTTGGAATCAACGATCATGCCGCCCACGATCGTGCCGTGGCCTGACATGTATTTGGTCAGGGAATGCACAACAATGTCGCAGCCGTGCTCGAAGGGCCGACAAAGGTATGGTGTCGGAACGGTATTGTCGACAATGACCGGCACGCCGTGAGCATGGGCGATTTCGGCGACTTTTGCGAGGTCGATGACGTTGCCGGCCGGATTGCCGATAGATTCGCAGTAGACCGCCTTGGTTTTGCTGTCGATCAGCGCAGCCATGGCGTCGAGGTTCTCGGGGTCAGCGAATCGGGGCTGAATGCCAAACTGCGGAAAGGTATGCGCAAACAGGTTGTACGTACCACCGTACAGCGTTGACATACTAATGAAGTTGTCACCTGCCTCGGCGATGGTCATGATCGCGTAGGTGGTTGCCGCCTGCCCGGAAGACAACGCCAAAGAGGCAACGCCGCCTTCCATGTCTGCAACGCGCTGTTCGAGCACGTCGTTGGTCGGGTTCATGATCCGGGTATAAATATTGCCAAGTTCCGCAAGGTTAAACAGGTTCGCCCCGTGTTCTGTATCGCGGAATGAGTAGGCCGTCGTCTGGTAGATAGGAACGGCAACCGCGTTCGTTGTCGGATCCGGCTTATAGCCTGAGTGAACGGCTTTAGTTTCGATTTTCATGTATCCTCCCGTCGTAAATTGATGGCAATTGATGTGAATCTGTCTGTATTTTTAACTGGTCACAGCGCATTTTCCCGGGGCTCGGAGATTGAGATGCAAACCCACAGCAATGTGCCTGACAAGAGATACCTTACAAATGTCTCATAATTCCTGCAAGGCGCGAATTTTGGGCGGTGGCCCAAGCCCCACCTCAGCACGTTAACCAGACTATGATTTCCCTGCTGAATGATGGTCAGTGGATGCTGTTTGGCGTCATTTTGGTCGCACTCATGATTTCGTTGTCTTTTCATGAGTTCGGACATGCTCTCACTGCGCTGCGTTTTGGGGATGACACTGCCCGTCGGGCGGGTCGCCTTACGGTCAATCCGGTGGCGCATATCGATCCTCTGGGCTTGTTGATGGTGGTTTTTGTGGGTTTTGGATACGCCAAACCGGTGCCCACCAATCCGCGGCTTTTCAATTCCCGTTATGCCGAACTGTGGGTCGCGGCAGCGGGACCTTTGATGAATCTCCTTCTGGCTGTCATCAGCGTCAATGCCTATCTATTGGCGTTGCAGTGGGGCTGGTTCTCTCTTTCCGATACCGGGGCGCGGCTGTTTTTTATCTATCTCGCGCAGATTAATCTTCTGCTGATGATCTTCAACCTGCTGCCGGTCGGGGCGCTGGACGGCCATTACATCCTGCCATATTTCCTGCCGCGCAGACTGGCCCATGCCTATCGGTACTACAATGCCCGTTACGGTAATTTTGCACTGCTGGCCCTGGTGGCTTTGGCGATTCTGGGGGTGCCGATTTTCTCCACCATCATCGCGTTCAGCGCAGGCCTACTTCAGTGGATTGCCTTTGTTTGACCTCAGGCATCAGGGATCACTATGAAGAGATCAGAAAATCAATCATTGGAACCCGGTTCGCTCGATGAAGCGTCCTCTGCCGAATTGCTGGAACGCGCGTACGGGCTTGAAACACCAAAGCAGGCGCGCGAGTTATATCGGGATTGGGCAACCACTTACGATACGCACCTTGAGCAGGGCCTTCATTACCGGGCGCCCGACCGGATTGCCGAGATCCTGGCAGAAGTCCTTGAAGAGCGGTCATCCCTCATTCTGGATGTCGGGTGTGGGACGGGACTGGTTGCAGAGTATCTGGTGCATCATGGATTCAAGAAGTGTGATGGCCTTGATTTTTCTCCCGAGATGCTGGAAGTCGCTGAGAAGAAGGGGATTTATCAGTCCCTTGTCGAGGCGGATCTCGAAAAGCCGCTCGAGATTGCACAAGGCAGCTATGACGCTGCTATCTGTTGCGGAACGTTCACACATGGGCACGTCAGTCCTCAGGCCCTGGGCGAGATCTGCCGAGTGCTGAAGCCTGGGGCGCCTTTTGCTTGCACCATTCACAACCATCTCTGGGAGATATCCGGGTTTTCACTCGAGATTGAGCGTTTGCAGGCTTCTGGAATCGCCACCCTGGAATCTGTCAGGGAAGAATCTTATTTCGACGGGGCACCGGCCGACGGCAAATACTGCGTGCTGAGACGGCATTGAGATACCTCACCGATACCAGAGCCCTCATTGGGTCAGGTGCTACAATCTGGGTCGGCTGGCTGAGAGATCGGCTAGCACCAATATGGCGGCGGCAGTCGGTCTCCCCGGTGGCGAGAGGTTGTGAACCCGGTCAGGTCCGGAAGGAAGCAGCCGTAGCATCCAAATCGGGTGCCGGGGCCGGGCAGGCTGGCGCCGTCTCCATTGTTCCAGATCAGAATTTGGCGTTTCGTGAAAGGCTTTACCGAGCCATGACTCCAGTGTTCCCTTTATGAGTTACCAAGCGCTTGCCCGCAAGTGGCGGCCTCGGCGTTTTGGCGACGTGGTTGGGCAGGACCACGTGGTCAATGCCTTGCGTAACGCCATTTTGCAGGATCGGGTGCATCATGCGTTCCTTTTTAGCGGAACCCGTGGCGTAGGGAAGACAACTCTCGCTCGGATACTGGCCAAGGCGGTGAATTGCGAGCGGGGCCCGCAAGCCGAACCGTGCGGTGAGTGCGGGGTCTGCGAGGGTGTGAACGAGGGACGGTTCATTGATCTCATCGAAATCGATGCCGCCTCCCGAACCCGAGTGGACGATACCCGGGAAATTCTAGACAACGTGCAATACGCGCCGACCCAGGGGCAGTACAAGATTTACCTCATTGACGAGGTGCATATGCTGTCTGGGCACAGTTTCAATGCGCTTCTGAAGACGCTGGAAGAGCCTCCGTCCCATGTGAAGTTTCTGCTGGCCACCACTGACCCCCAGAAGCTGCCGGCGACGATTCTTTCTAGGTGCCTGCAATTCAATCTGCGACTGTTGACGGCCCAGGAGATCAGCGGCCAGCTGGAGGTCATTGTCCGTGCCGAGGGCCTTGGTTTTGATGAAGAAGGCCTGAATATTCTCTCCCGTGCCGCCGACGGCAGTATGCGAGATGGCTTGAGCCTCCTGGATCAAAGCATTGCGTTTGGCGATGGGTCCGTTACTGGCGGGGAAGTGCGGGACATGCTGGGCATGATCGAGTCGCATCACGTCGATGCACTTCTGCGCGCATTGGCCGGTAAAGACGGTAGCGGATTGATCCAAACCGTCGCCGATATGGCCGAGCGCCCGATTGATTATTCTGGCGCACTCGATGAGCTGTTAACGGTGATGCAAAATGTCTCGCTGTTTCAGATCCTCCCCGAGGCGGTGGCGGCGAAACAGGCGGACTCAGAACTGGTCAAGGAGTTGGCATCCTCCTTATCGAAGGAGGATGTCCAGTTGTATTACCAGATAGGACTGCTGGGAAAACGTGATTTGCCATTGGCGCCAAGCCCCGCTTCGGGCTTTGAAATGACTATGTTGAGGATGTTCACTTTCTCACCGGACACCGAAAACGCGGGCAACGCAGGCCCTCACTCAGGCGGTACAGTCCCCCAGTCTTCGGCAAGCCCGCCCAGCAAGAAAGTGACCAAAAAAGCGCCTAGGGAGAGCCCGAAGAATCGTCCAGACAAAAAATCCGGACCTGAGACAACGGGGGAATCCAGTGCGGCACGCGACGTGAGACAAGCGGCAGACAATGCCCGGAAAAAATCCACCGGCAACGGCAAAAGCAAAAAAGATCTATCAGTCCTTGATCCTGCTGTCTGGACAGCGTTTGTTGAGGACAGTGCTTTTATTGGGGTGACTCAGGAGCTGGCCATGAATCTTTGTCCCAAGGCTTACGATCCGGAGACTCAGGTGCTGACGCTGTCTGTTGTGTCTGGCGTCGGTTCAATGCGCAGCCCTGCGAGACAGAAGGTGCTGGAGGAGAAACTGGAGGCATTTTGCGGGACTGCCGTGCGCCTGGATTTCACCGAAGACGGTGAGGTCCCAGGGGAAACGCCTGCCATGGCCCGTACCCGACGTGAGCAGGAAGAAAAAGAGCAAGCCTATAAGACTCTAATGGACGATCCAACGGTTAAGGGGCTGGTGTCGGCATTTGATGCTACGGTGGTGCCGGAATCGGTCCGGCCGGGCAAACAACAGAGGAACAATGAATGAAGGGACCTTTGGGAAATATCATGAAGCAGGCTCAGGAAATGCAGGAAAAGCTTAAAGCTGCACAAGAGTCTCTTGCCAGTATGGAGGTCACTGGCGCGTCCGGCGGCGGAATGGTCGAGGTGGTCATGACCTGTCGTTATGATGTCCGTCGGGTCTCCATCGATGATGCCCTCGCCAGCGATGACAAGGAAGTTCTCGAGGATCTGATTGCGGCTGCAGTCAATGACGCAGTGCGCCGGGTTGAAAAAGTGACCCAGGAGAAAATGGGCGGACTCGCATCCGGGATCAATATCCCTGGGCTAAATATCCCGGGCATGAATGGCTAACGGCGAAGCTATCGACCGGTTGAAGGAGGCCCTCCGACGACTTCCCGGAGTAGGCCCCCGTACGGCCGGGCGTATGGCGTTTCATTTGCTGGAACGTGACCGGGAGGGGGGCAAGCTATTGGCGCAGGCGCTTCAGGCGGCGGTCATAGGGGTAAATCATTGCGAGCGCTGCAACAATTTCAGCGAGAATCGGCTTTGTGATGTTTGTGAATCAGGAAAGCGTGATGAAACGCTGCTCTGCGTTGTAGAGACTCCCGCAGATCTCGATACCATCGAGCAGGCGGGCGCATATACCGGATACTATTTTGTGCTCATGGGGCATCTGTCGCCCCTTGACGGCATTGGACCAGATCAGCTGGGCTTTGAACGTCTGTTGGAACTCATCTCTCAGGGTGGCGTCCAGGAGGTTATTTTGGGTACGAATCTGACGGTAGAGGGCCAGGCGACGGCGGACTACCTGAGCGACCTGCTCCAGTTACGTGAGATCACAGTCAGTCGTCTGGCGCGTGGTGTGCCCGCCGGGGGAGAGCTTGAATACATGGATGCGAACACGCTTAACCAGGCGTTTTCAGATCGTCGACTGCTTGTGAGGCACCCGGACAGCCAATCCTGAAACAGGCGGACTGCCGCATCTTGGTCATAGCAGGATATTCGGAAAGCAAAGCGGCCTGGCTAGGATCCGAAGCTGAGCGGCTCCCCGAACACACCGGGGCGGATAACCCCTTTTTCAAAAAACAACCCGGCCTCCAACGATAGTGTGTGTCGGCCAACCGCTGAGAACTCGGCCTGAAAAGGGGCTCCAACCCGTTCGGCTGAATACTTCCTTGTCGCGAACTTCTTTGGATTCCTCAATATCAACGAGAGCAAGATCAGCATCGTATCCCTCAACAAGCCTTCCCTTGTTCGGGATTTTGTAAAGTTCGGTGGGTCCTGAACACATCCAACGGAGGATCTGGGTCAGAGTGCATTTGCCGTCACGCATGGCAGTCATCATCAGCGGCAGCGATGTCTCAACGCCGGGCATACCAGAGGGTGAGCGAGGGTAGGGCTTTTCTTTATCGGCGAGCAGGTGTGGCGCATGATCGGTGGCAATGATGTCGATAACGCCATCATGCAGTCCTGCCCAGAGCCCTTTCGTATTCTCCGGATCCCGGATTGGAGGGTTCATTTGCACACGCGAGCCTAGAATGGCGTAATCATCTGTATTGAGGAAAAGATGATTGGGCAGCACTTCACAGGTAACGTGATCGGGTTTGCCGGCCCGCAAACGTTCAACTTCCTCGGCAGTTGATAGATGAAGGATGTGCAGCCTTCGGCCATATTTTTCGCTCAGATGCAGCGCACGCTCAGTGGCAATCAGCGCGGTCTTTGCATCTCGGATGGAAGAATGAATGGCGTAGTCCTGGGTTTCCGTGTCGCCCAGCAGAGTCGCGGTCCGTTCCCGTATTCGGGTTTCATCCTCGGCATGAACGGCGATCAGCCGTTCACCGTTACCGAAAATTCGATCGAGATCTTTTTCCTCGTTTACCAGCAGACTGCCTGTGCTGGAGCCCATAAAAATCTTGATGCCGCAGGCGGGGTGAACATTATTTAAGGCTTCGAGATTCTCTACGGTTGCTCCGACGAAAAACCCAAAGTTGGCAACGCTGGTGGTCCTTCCCCTGGAGATTTTCCAGTCCATCTGCTCCTGATCGATGGTGGGGGGGTTGCAGTTCGGCATTTCAAGGAAACTTGTTACGCCTCCCCTAACCGCGGCTCGTGAGCCTGAAGCCAGGTCTTCTTTCTCCGTCCCGCCGGGTTCGCGAAAATGCACTTGGGGATCAATCACGCCAGGCATCAATAGTTTGCCTTCGGCGTCGATCTCTTCGCGTCCATCACTGCCAATCTGGGAGGCAATGGCGGTGATTCGTCCTTCGGTGCAGGCGAGGTCTCCCTCAAGAAGTTCGCCGTCGGGCAGGGCGATGGCTGCGTTACGGATGAGCAGATCATGCATTTGAAATTATCCAACTGTGAGCATCAACGTAGTGTACCCCCTTGGGCCTGACGGCTCTTGCAGGAGGCTGTCAATAAAAACGGCGCCGTAGCGCCGTTTTCGAGGAAGCAGGGCCGAAATTGGATTCGGCTCTCAGATAGGGAAGATCAGGCGCTTTGTTTTTCCCGGATTTCGTTCAGCGACTTGCAGTCGATACACAGATTCGCCGTCGGCCTGGCTTCGAGACGCTTTATCCCGATTTCGATGCCGCAGTCTTCACAAAAACCATAATCCCCTTTCTCAAGATCAATCAACGAGTCATTGATTTTCTTGATAAGTTTCCGTTCCCGATCTCGGGTTCGCAACTCCAGGGAGCGGTCAGTTTCCAGCGTGGCGCGATCGTTTGGGTCGGGCAGGTTGATCGTTTCATCCTGCATAACCGACATCGTGCGTTCGATGTCATCAACGAGTTCTTGTTTCCAGGCGGTCAGGATAGTGCGGAAGTGCTCGGTTTGAATGTCTCCCATATACGGTTCGCCGCGCTTTGGACGATGCGGCTTGATGCCATGAATGAGTTCTTTGGAAGCTTTTTTCTTTGTTGTGGCCATTGGTTTACACTGAGACCTCGTAAAAAATCCGTTAAGGCGGGCCAGAAAGGCGGCGCAATCTAGCAGGTTCCGCGATTTCCCGCAATGCCTGTCCGCAAATAAGTCCAAGAGGTCAATATGGCAATGATTTTGCGTTATTCGCCCACTTCTCCGTATGTGAGAAAGGTGTCTGTTGTGGTCCGAGAATTAGGGTTTTCAGGTCAGGTCGAATGTGTTCCGACAGATCCCTGGGCTTCCGATAGCGATCTCTCGAAGCAGAATCCACTGGGAAAGGTGCCGACGCTGATCACCGAAGCCGGTCAGGCCTTATTCGACTCTCACGTCATTTGTGAATACCTTGACGGGATTCACGGTGGTCCGAAACTGATTCCTGAGGACCCGAAGACCCGGACTGAGGCGCTGCAGCTTGAAGCCCTGGGAGACGGCGTGCTGGATGCCGCAGTGCTGGCATTCATTGAGGCCGAGCGGCGGCCCGAGACCTCTCGATGGCCGGTTTGGGCCTCGCGCCAGCGCGCATCAATTGAACGTAGTCTCGACTGGTTGGCAGAGCATATGCATCTGTCAGTTGACCGGATGCATCTTGGGCACCTCACGATCGGCTGCGCATTGGGTTACATCGATTTCCGATTGGGCGATATGAACTGGCGGGAGCGGCATCGGGATCTTTCCGGTTGGTATGAAGAATTCTCCGCGAGGGAGTCGATGCGTCAGACCGAACCGTCGGGTTGATCGCCTCAAATCCGGGGCTGAGTTCTATATAATGACGTCGCAGTTCGACAGCTTCCTGGGTTCCAAAAAAATTTTCCCCAAAGAGCCGCTCTCATTCAGCCGGGCGGTCGATTGGCGCGTCCACAATTCTGCGTTAGCCCAAATATATGCGTCTAAAGAAAATCCACGTTTCCGGTTTTAAGTCCTTTGTTGATCCCACGGCGATCACGATTCCCGCGGACATGACCGGCATTATTGGGCCGAACGGTTGCGGGAAATCGAACGTGATTGATGCCGTGCGCTGGGTGATGGGCGAAAGCTCCGCAAGAAAGCTGCGGGGTGACAGTATGTCTGACGTGATCTTCAACGGGTCAGAGGCAAGAAAGCCTGTTGGCAAGGCGTCAGTCGAGCTGATCTTTGACAACACCGATGGAAAGAGCGCCCAGGTCTATGCCCGCTTCAGCGAGATATCGGTCAAGCGGACGTTGTCCCGCGATGGGACGTCGGAATACCTCCTGAACAAGGCTCAGTGTCGCCGCCGGGATATTACGGATCTGTTCCGCGGGACCGGGTTGGGTCATCGGTCCTACTCGATCATTGAGCAGGGAATGGTGAGCAGGATTGTGGAGGCGCATCCAGAGGAACTCCGGGCGTTTGTTGAAGAGGCCGCGGGCATCTCGCACTACAAGGACCGGCGTCGAGAGACAGAAACCCGGATGCGCCACACACGCGAGAACCTGAGCCGAGTTGAAGATATCCGCAAGGAGTTGGACACGCAGTTGCGCCGGCTGCAACGTCAGGCCCAAGCGGCCCGACGGTACCAGAAGCTTAAGGAAGAAGAGCGGGAGCTCAACGGTCAGTTATTGGCGCTTCGTTACCTTGGGCAGAAAGCTGCGGTGGAGGAACAGGCAGTATTGACGGCGCGGGCGCAGACAGATGTCGAATCCCACCTGGTTCAGCAACGAAGCCTCGAAAACCAGATTGAGGGACTGCGTGCGAATGAGATGGCTTCCCAGCAAGAAGTCAGTGATCGGCAGGCTGCGTTCTATGCGGCAGGCGCTGAAGTGGCTTCTCTGGAACAGGCGATTGAGCACGCCAAGGAGACCGGCGAACAGCAGCGTGCCGAGTTTGAACGTCTCGAAGTCACGCTAGAGGAGATCAAGGCAGAGTATCAGCATGACGAAGACCGCATTGAAGGTCTCGCAGCGGAAGTCTCCTCGTTAATCAGCCAGCGCGAGGAGGCAACCGCAGTCAGCACCCGGGCAGTAGATCAGCAGCATCAGTGTGAGCATGACTATGATAGCTGGCAGGACCGCTGGAATGAATTTACCCAGCAGGTAACGACCCCGATTAGGGACCAAGAGGTCCAGCGCTCACGAATCGAGCAATTGGAATCGGCTGACGAAAAAGCGCAGGAGCGACTCGCTCGCCTGGACGAGGAGATCGGCATGCTGCTCAACGAAGAAGAGCGCCTTGAGGTGGACATTGCACGCAGTGCAGTCATTCAAGGAGAGGCGGATCTTTCTGAAGCAGAGGGTCAGGTGGAAAAATCCACCGCGCTGATTGTCAAAATGCGCGATCAGATTACGGCGCGCTCCGAAAAACTTGATGAGCAGCGTCAACGGATGCACTCCGCACGAGGCCGTCTGGAATCCCTGCAAGAGTTGCAGCAAACGTCTCAAGACAAAGATAAGGATGAAGCTTACCTCTCCTGGCTCGATCAACGGGGGTTGGCGCATGCGCCCGCGCTTGCGGGTGAACTGCGTGTTGCGCCGGGTTGGGAGAGAGCCGCAGATGCAGTGTTTGGGTCGAGACTGACTGGATTAGGTGTTGGGGACCTTCCGACGATCCTGTCGAGTGATTCCGAGATGCCCCGACAGGATATGTTTTTTGTGGAGTCAGGCAAAACAGCGCAGAGTGCCAACAGCCAGACATTGTTGGCACATGTCTCTTCCGATCGCTATAACCTGCAGCCCCTGCTTGCAGGGGTCTTTGTTGCTGATGACTTGCCTGAGGCGCTTGCCCGGCGGGATCAGTTGCAGCAGTCGGAATCGATCGTGACTAAAAGCGGTGTAGTCGTCGGCGTAAACTGGGCTCACGTTCCCCGCGGACAAGGTGCGACGGCAGGGGTGCTCGAGCGTGAGGAAGAGCTTTCTCGACTTGGCGAAGAAGTGCCGGCCATTGAAAGTGGGGTGGCGGAGTCCGAGCAGGAACTGGAGGGCTTGCGGACCAATTTGGATTCGTTGGAGACTCAGCAGAAATCGGCGCGTGACCGGGCTGCGGTGATTCTGCAAAAGCTCAATGAAGATCGCCAGGCTTATGCAGACCGCCAGGCACGTTTTGATCAGATTGAGGGGCGTCGCCAGCAGCTTGCAGACGAATCAGAAGAGATCGTGTCAGAACTGAGTCGCACGGGAAGTGAGTTGGATGAGGCACGACGGCATTTTGCAATTGCCGAAGACGAAACCGGCGCACTTGAACGCCAGCGTGAAGCGTTGTTGACAGAGAAAGAAGCATTGACGCGTAAGTTGTCTGAAGCGCGAGTCCAAGCCCAGGCGGCACAGGACCGTCGTCATGAGGCGGAGCTGGCGCTGCAGCACAGTCAGGCCTCTTTAGAGTCGCATCGTTCAAGTCTTTCACGGCTCCAGGCGCAAAGCAGTCGGATGCAGCAGCGGTACGAGCAGTTGAGCCAGCAACTTTCTACGGGAGAAGACCCGGGGGTCGCAATGGGTGACCGGCTGCAGATACTGCTGACCCAACGCTCGGAGGCTGAGCAAGCGCTGGCCGAGGGCCGCAACCGGCATTCGACGATTGAGCAAGAGATTCGGCAGGTGCAGGGCGCTTTGTCTGAGTGCGAGCAAGAGGTTGCGTCCGCGCGTGAGAATCTTGAGAGCAAGCGACTCAAGGACCAGGAGTTGGCTGTCCGGCTGCAGACACTTGAAGAGCAAATTGCGCACGACGAATATGTACTGAGCCACATCCTAGAAAACCTGCCCCAGGAGGCGGAAGAGGCGGAGTGGACAACGCGCTCTGAGCGGCTGGCCCAAAAAATTGCCAATATCGGCCCCGTGAATCTTGTCGCCATTGAGGAATTCGAAGAGCAGGCGGAACGCAAGGAGTACCTCGACTCACAGCATGCGGATCTCATTGAGGCGCTGGAGACGCTATCGGGCGTTATTCGTAAGATTGACCGTGAGACGCGCGACAGATTCAAGTCAACCTTCGATAGCCTGAATCAGGGGTTTTCAGATTTTTTCCCTCAGTTGTTCGGCGGTGGCAACGCCGTGCTGCAGTTAACTGAAGAGGATTTGCTGGCCGCGGGGGTTACCGTGATGGCAAGACCGCCAGGAAAACGCAACAGTACGATTAATCTTTTGTCTGGCGGTGAAAAGGCCCTGACGGCCGTGGCGCTGCTCTTTGCGCTCTTCAAACTCAATCCGGCGCCGTTTTGTATCCTTGATGAGGTCGATGCACCTCTGGACGATCGTAACGTCGAACGTTACTGTAAAACCCTGCGCACCCTGTCAGAAGTGTCACAGCTCGTTGTGATTACGCACAATAAGATCACAATGGAGTCAGCGGATATTTTGCTCGGGGTGACGATGGGAGAGCCTGGCGTGTCATCTATCGTTTCCGTAGATATCGATGAGGCGGTGAGACTCGCCGCCCAGTAGCCATGAACCTGCAGCTGGCCCTCATCCTTCTTGGTGTCGCCACTTTTGCTGGTATCGTGCTCTTGTCATTCTGGCAAAAGCGCGGTTTGAGCAGCGAATGGCTGGAAAGATTCCGTAGCAGTTTTCAAAGGTTTTTGCAGCGCATCCCCTGGGGAAACATCGCCGCAGGGTTGCGTCCGAATAAACTTGCTCAGCGAGTCCGCCAAAAGGAACCTTCTCTGGTGTCTTCGGGTGATCTTGACCTGGCAGGAGGTAACAGAGAGTCCGAGACGCAAGACGAGCCTTTCGTCGGTGGCCTCCCGCATGATGAAGAATTAAAAAAACCGGCCGCGGGGGTGGCGCAAGCGCTGCCATCCGAGATCGGCAAGCAGCGCCTGAAGATTGACTATTGGGCGCGCCTGACCGGGACGGCACCTGTTTCGCGAGATGCGGCATTGGCGGTATTTCGGGAGTATGAGATTGATTTGCAACGCCCGCGCGCGCTGCACGGGTGTACGCAGCCGGGTAACGCGTGGCTTGAGCTGGCGACAGCTCCCGCAGATGAAGTGTTTTCCGACCTCATCGTCAGCCTGCAAATGGCGGATCGGGATGGTGCCGTGACCGAGTCGGAACTGACGCGCTTTAATAATCTGACATACTACATGTCAGAGAGCTTAAATCGTTCATTGCAGTTCGATATGACCATAGAGGAGGCTTTGCCTGAAGCCGAGCGCCTGTCCCGGTTCTGTCAGGAGTTCGATCTGCTGGCTGTCATTCATGTCGAGCCGCCGCCAGGAAAGGGTTTCTCAGGTCCTGAGGTCGCGCGGGCGCTGGATCGCGCGGGGATGCGGTTTGGCAAGGACGATATGTTTCACCTGTACGACCCCCGCACAGGGAAGAGCCGATTCAGTCTCGCCAACCGATCCGAGGCAGGCACTTTAAGTTACGATGAACTGGAATCCGGCATGCTGCGCGGTCTTGTGCTTTTCCTGAATGTGCCGACAGTGCACCGGCCTTCTCAGACGTTTTCGGACCTGATTTCGGTCGCAAATTACGTCTCTACCGAGCTCGGCGGAGTTCTGGTTGATCCCGATAAAGGAAAACTTGCCGAGGCGCAATTCGACTCTATCTCGAAGCAGATTCGGTCTCTGGAGTCATCCATGAAGCGCTATGGAATTGATCCGGGCTCAGAAGAAGCCAACCGTTTGTTCTGAATCCAATGAGTGATCGCCATTTTCAACTGATTTTCCCGGTAGTCAGCAATCTCTTGGCGTGACAAGGAAGAAAGAAGCCAAGCAGCCTGAGCCGGGCGGGTCTGTGGACCCTTCCCTGAAGATTCAGGCGCTCCGTGTCGAAATCGAGGAGCATAACTATCGGTACCATGTGCTGGACGACCCGGCGATCTCAGATTCGCGTTATGACGGCCTCGTTCGATATTTAGAGAAGCTCGAAGCAGAATACCCCGAACTGGTTACCTCAAATTCCCCGACCCAGAGAGTGGGAGCCGCTCCTCTGGATCGGTTTGAGTCAGTCGCTCATGAAGTGCCCATGTTGTCACTCAACAACGCGTTTTCCGCGGATGAGGTCGGCGAGTTTGACCGCAGGTGCCGGGAAGGAACGGGTCGAGAATCCCTCGCCTATGTGGCAGAGCCGAAGATCGACGGGCTGGCCATCAGTCTGTTATACGAACAGGGCGAGTTGGTGCGCGCAGCGACCCGGGGCGATGGCCGGACGGGTGAAGATGTGACGTTGAACGTGCGATCGATCTCCTCAATCCCCCTCCAGTTGAGATCACACCGTGTCCCACCGTCACTGGAAGTGCGTGGCGAAGTCTTTATGCCGATCGTAGGATTTGAGCGATTGAACGAGCAACAAAAGGCGCGTGATGAAAAGCTTTATGTCAATCCAAGAAATGCAGCAGCGGGCAGTTTGCGGCAACTCGACTCCAACGTCTGTGCACAGCGGCCGCTGTCATTTTTCTGCTACGCAGTGGGGGTTTGGCAGGGTACGCCATCGCCCAGTTCACAAATGCAAATGCTCAGCGCACTGCGGGAGTTCGGCTTTCCGGTGAACCCGCTGGCCCGGGAGGTGAAAGGGCTCAAGGCCTGTCTCGATTATTACGAGGACGTTATGGCATCGCGCGCATCCCTGAGGTATGAGATCGACGGCGTGGTGTACAAGGTCAGCAGTTTTGAGGACCAGCAGGTCCTGGGGTCGGTTTCGCGGGCACCGCGCTGGGCGATGGCGCACAAGTTTCCCGCTGCGGAGGAAACCACTGTTGTGAAGGCTATCGAGATCCAGGTGGGGCGCACCGGCGCCTTGACGCCAGTCGCAAGACTGGATCCCGTTTTTGTCGGAGGCGTGACGGTGTCCAATGCCACGCTGCACAACGCTGAAGAGATAGAAAGGCTGGATGTCCGCAAAGGAGATACGGTGGTGATCCGCCGCGCGGGTGATGTCATTCCCGAAGTGGTGTCGGTGGTGCTCGATAAGCGCCCGAGCGGCACTCGCCGCTTTAAGTTTCCCAAAGTCTGCCCCGTTTGCGGATCCGGGGTGACCTCAGATGAGGGCGGGGTGATCCAGCGTTGCGAAGGAGGACTGATTTGTTCCGCGCAGCTCAAGGAGTCCATCAAGCATTTTTCTTCCCGACTGGCGATGGATATCGAGGGTCTCGGGGCAAAGCTTGTCGAGCAGTTGGTCGACAGTGGCCAGGTCAAGACACCTGCCGACCTGTTTGCGGTTTCTGCCGGCGAGTTTGCGGGTCTTGAGAGAATGGGGGCGAAGTCTGCTCAAAACCTGATAAGCGCGCTCGAGAAAAGTCGGGAGACGACCCTGCCACGATTTCTTTTCGCCCTCGGGATTCCGCAAGTCGGCGAAGCAACGGCGCAAACGCTTGCGCAGCATTTTGGGACTCTTGAGGCACTCCAAGAGGCGTCCCTGACGTCGCTCGAAGCGGTGGCCGACGTCGGTCCCGTCGTGGCCGAGGAGATCAGGCGGTTTTTTGATCAATCTCACAACCAACAGGTGATCCGGTCTCTGCGTGAACATGGCGTCCGTTGGCCAGAGGTCAGAGCCGGCGCTCAGCCAATCGGCGGCTTTTCAGGAAAAACAGTGGTGATTACGGGCACTTTGCCTAACTTGAGTCGGGATGAGGCACGTCAGTGGCTGATCACGCGAGGCGCAAAGGTGGCTGGCAGTGTCTCCTCGCGAACGCACTTTTTGGTCGCCGGCGTCGACCCGGGCTCCAAATACGATAAAGCCGTTCAATTGGGGATTCGTATCCTGGAAGAGCACGAGATGCAGGCGGTTGCTGACCAACCGCCCGACTGAGGTGTTTTTCCGGCCGGAAAAGCTGCGTGATGCGTTAAAATCCGCCCCTCAATTTAGTCTGGCACCAAGCGTTTTGGTGCCGGTTTACACCCCTTGGCAGCAAATGAAAGACTCTTTTAACTCTAGAACTTCTCTCGACGTAAACGGCAAGCGTTATCAGATTTGTGCACTCGATGCGCTGGAATCCCGCTTTGACCTGAGCCGCCTCCCGATCACGCTGAAAATCTTATTGGAAAATCTGTTGAGAACCGAGGACGGCGCGAATGTGACCGTTGATGATATCGAGGCGCTCGCAGGCTGGACGCCTTCTGGAGGTCGGGAGACGGAGATTGCTTTCACACCGGCCCGCGTTCTGATGCAGGACTTTACCGGGGTGCCGGCAGTTGTCGATCTCGCCGCAATGCGCGAAGCCGTAGCCGGTTTAAACGGGGATCCGGATCGAGTCAATCCGCTTTCCCCCGCGGATCTGGTGATTGATCACTCTGTGATGGTGGATCACTTCGGCCAGCCCCAGGCGCTGAAAAACAATGCCCAATTGGAGTACAGCCGAAACGCGGAGCGCTATGCTTTCTTGCGTTGGGGTCAGACGGCGTTCAGTAACTTCCGCGTCGTTCCTCCCGCGACTGGAATTGTGCATCAGGTAAATATTGAATATCTCGCTAGCGTCATTTTCAGTCGGGAGGTAGACGGGTTAGCGTTGGCTTACCCGGACACCGTGGTGGGGACCGACTCACACACGACGATGGTCAACGGGCTGGGTGTATTGGGCTGGGGTGTCGGGGGAATTGAAGCCGAGGCCGCGATGCTCGGTCAGCCGGTCACCATGCTCATTCCGGAGGTGGTGGGGTTCGAGTTGACGGGTACGCTGACAGAAGGCGCGACAGCGACCGACCTCGTCCTGACTGTAGTGGAAATACTGCGCCAAAAAGGTGTCGTCGGTAAATTCGTGGAGTTCTTTGGAGACGGTTTGAATCACCTTTCTCTCGCTGATAAAGCAACCATTGCCAATATGGCGCCGGAGTACGGCGCCACCTGTGGGTTTTTCCCAGTTGATAATGAGGCGCTGGGGTACCTCAGGTTGACGGGTCGTTCAGACGAGGAAATCGCCCTCGTTGAAGCCTACACGCGACGTCAGGGCATGTTCCGCACCCCTGACACTCCGGTTGCGCAATACAATGACACGGTCAGTCTGAACCTTGCCGATGTCGTTGTTAGCATCGCGGGCCCAAAGCGACCCCAAGACCGAATCGCGCTGACTGACGCCAAGCGCACAATTACCGCCGCGCTGAGCGACGCCCGCGAAGGGGCTTCAGCGCAAGGCCACGTTTTTGAATTCGACGGGGTCCAGCACAAGCTTCCCGATCTGGCTGTTGTGATCGCCGCAATCACAAGCTGCACCAACACCTCAAATCCTGGTGTGATCATGGCGGCGGGTTTGCTGGCCCGAAATGCACGCGAGAGAGGGCTGTCGGTCAAGCCGTGGGTCAAGACTTCGCTGGCACCCGGTTCGCAAGTGGTTACCGACTACCTCGCGGATGCGGGACTGCTGGACGACCTGGAGGAAGTGGGTTTTGCCGTCGTCGGGTACGGCTGCACGACGTGTATCGGAAACTCCGGGCCTTTGCCTCCGGCCGTGAGTTCCGCAATCAAGGAAGGTGAGTTGATCGTCTGCTCAGTGTTGTCTGGCAATCGCAACTTCGAAGGGCGCGTTCATGCAGAGGTCAGGATGAACTTCCTGGCGTCACCGCCGCTGGTGGTGGCCTATGCGTTGGCAGGCACAACAGATATCAACTTCTCCACTGATGCGATCGGTACTGACTCTAATGGAGCGCCCGTCATGCTGAGCGATATTTGGCCCGGGACAGACGAAATCAACCGCACGGTGAACCAGCACGTAACGCGGGACATGTTCCGCACGCGTTATGCAGACGTGTTCCGCGGGGACGAAATTTGGCAGGCTGTGCCGGCCAGCGCAGGCACGCGTTTTTCATGGGATCCGAAGTCCACTTATGTTCGAAGGCCTCCGTATTTTGACGGGATGAGCATGGATCCTCCCGGCATGCCAACGATCGACAATGCCCGGGCATTGGCGGTGCTGGGAGACAGCATTACCACTGATCATATTTCCCCCGCAGGTGCAATTCAGCTAGACAGCCCGGCAGGAGAATATCTTTGTGATAACGGCATCGCGCCGGCAGACTTCAACTCCTACGGATCCCGCAGAGGGAATCATGAAGTCATGATGCGGGGAACTTTTGCCAATATCCGACTGCGTAACGCAATGGCACCGGACACCGAAGGTGGCTGGACCTGTCTGCAGCCCTCAGGGGAGCAGATGACGATCTTTGCCGCTGCGCAGCATTACGCTGAGTCCGATACTCCTCTGGTGGTGATTGGGGGAAAGGAATACGGCACAGGCTCGTCACGGGACTGGGCGGCCAAAGGTGTCGCACTATTGGGCGTCAGAGCGGTTCTGGTCGAAAGTTTTGAACGTATTCATCGCTCGAACCTCGTTGGGATGGGGGTATTGCCGCTGCAGTTCATGGAGGGTCAAAGTGCCACCGAGCTCGGCATCGACGGAACCGAGATATTCACTATCGCCCAGCCGCAAGTGGGTGCGAAGGAGGTGAAGATAGACATGACCCGGGCGGATGGCAGCACGGAGGAATTTAGTGTTCGGGTTCGGATTGATACCCCCAAGGAATGGGATTACTACTGTCATGGCGGCATCCTGCCCTATATGGTCCGCCAACTGTTGGCGTAGGCCGCCTCGCGCAAGCGGCTTCATTTTTTTGGTTGAATCACCGCGACCGCGATCAGGATGAGACCAAGGGCGAGCAGTAATCTTAGTGAGAGTTGCTCTTTCAGGAGCAGCACGCCCCAAAATGCACCCAGCACCGGAACGAAAAAATTGACCTGAGCAGAGCGGTTCGCCCCCAGCCGGGGGATAAGGTAAAAGAAAATGAGATTGGCCAACGCGGTAGAGCCGATGCCCAGATAGAGCATTGCGGCGAATGCGGACGGTTTTGGTGAGAGGGTCCACGGCATCTCAACCACAAGTGTGACGGGCAGGGAGAAAAAGAATGCACAAAACATTGCTCCCGATGCCAGCACAGACCAATTGGAAGGTCGTGCAGCATAGCGGATGAGTGTGGCAGAGACCCCATAGCACACGGCACTCAGAAGAATGGCCGACTGCCCCAAGACGGGCCCCGATAAACCCCCGATGGCGGCTGGTCCGAGCAAAAGCGCAACGCTTCCAAAACCCATCCCGATCCCGAGTCCGATGCGCAGGTCAAACGGCTCCTCCCGTATGAAAATATGGGCCAGCAATGCCGTGGTTACCGGCATGATTCCCATCAGGATCGCGGCGAGCCCGCTGTCGATATAAAGCTCACCCCAACTGATCAACGTAAAGGGAAGCGCATTGCCGATAAGGCCGATCAGTCCGAACATCATCCAGGATCGCCCATCCCTCGGGAGCCGGTAGCCACGGAACCGAATCCAAGCATAAAGCAGCACCATCGCGATACCCAAACGCGCACTGGTCAGCGTCATGGGTCCAACACTGTCCACACCGACCTTGATGAAGGCAAACGACGTGCTCCACAATGTGGCGAGCAGCAGTAGCAGCGCGTAGTCTTTGGAGGCCCAAGCGGATTTCATCGTGATGTATAGCGACAAACAGGGTATCAGCCAACACAGAAAGCGGTAATCTAGCGGTTTTTCATAGGATCAACGAGGCGATCGGCCGTGACCCATCAATCTCCAAAAACCCCGCCTCTGCTGGATGCGGATGAACAGCCACCGTATGTCCACTACAACCCTGACGGACAGTCGGGGGTTGTCCTGGTCTGTGATCACGCGCGCAATGCCACACCCAGGTCATTGGCAGGGCTGGGATTATCCTCCGAGATCCTGGCGAC
>CENZ01188758.1_pt1 | contig 99311 bp, 98 predicted proteins | sample 361341 | NCBI WGS metagenome assembly CENZ01 (sample SAMEA2619782, study PRJEB7988) | marine metagenome | biome: marine biome (ENVO:00000447); feature: deep chlorophyll maximum layer (ENVO:xxxxxxxx); material: "saline water (ENVO:00002010), including plankton (ENVO:xxxxxxxx)" | depth 50 m
AATGATGGTATTGGTAATAATGCCGATGATGATGATGATAATGATGGCGTTGTGGATGATCTGGATGACCAGCCATTAAATAAATTTGTTCATACCATGCCTAAACCAACTAATAACACATTCGTTGTAGAGCATCTAACTAGCATTCAGGTTATTGGTAAACTATCTGGCACTGCTCAAGATAATAGAGCAATCAGTTGTTTTATAGTAAGTAATAGCTCTATTGGCACTGTTTCTATTGCAGATAATTCAACATGTGAATTTACATATACTGGCTCTGTGGACACAGTTAATCTATTAGAAGAATTTTTTACATTTAAAGTGAATGACGGCTTTATTGATTCATCTGAGGTTGCTACAGTCTCCCTATCAATTAGTAGTGATCCCCTACATATTCATCAATGGCATTTAAGTAATACAGGTCAAAATAATTTTTCTGGTAATTCGGGACTCATTGGTGAGGATATTAATATTAATAAAGTATGGGCAGAAGGGTATAAAGGATTAGGTATTGATATTGCAATAGTTGATTCAGGCCTAGAGATAGTTCATGAAGATTTATCTGATAATATTAAAACTGGAAAATCATATAATTATATGGATGATACAACTGATCCAACAAATTCAATAAGCACAGGAGATCACGGAACGAGTGTAGCTGGTTTAGCAGCTTCTGTTGGATGGAACCAGAAAGGAGGAAGGGGTGTTGCTCCAAAGGCTTCTTTAAGAGGTTTTAACTTTTTGAAGACTCAAAAAGTTTCTGATCATTTAGCTGCTTTGGGCGGTGCTGATTATGCCGAGGATGTAGATATCTTTAATTTAAGCTATGGTTCTGCACTAGAGTTTGATATTGCCCCTTCAACACAAATAGAAAATGCATTACTAAATGGAATAACAAGCCTGAGAGGGGGGCTCGGTGCAATTTATGTTAAATCGGCTGGTAATGGATTTAAAGACGCTAATAACAGAGAGAGCGGTCCGAGTTGTCGTACTATTCCTATCAGCTGTAGAAACACGGCTATGGATCCTACTTCAGCTTTCCCATACTTAATTATGGTAGCTGCTTCAAATGCTTTGGGCTCTAGGGCATCGTATTCTAACTCTGGTTCTGCAAATTGGGTAACTGCACCAGGAGGAGAGTATGGATTTCATCCTGATTATATAAGTTCATCCACTGCTTCTCGTTATCAGCCTGGAATGATGACAACTGATCAGTCAACCTGCTCTAAGGGCTATACAACATACACACAGACTAATGCCTTTGAGGAAAATCATCCTGATAATTCTAATTGTAACTATACATCTAGGTTTAATGGTACATCGTCAGCTGCACCAGTTCTGTCTGGGGTAATAGCATTGATGTTAGAAGCTAATCCAAATCTTTCGTGGAGAGATATCAAACATATATTGGCAACAACTTCAGTACAAATAGATCCAAATGTTCAAGACACCATTGTTAGTATTGATGGTGTAAACTATATTGCTGAGCCTTCTTGGTCAACAAATGCGGCTGGTTATAAATTTCATAATTGGTTCGGTTTTGGAAGGGTAGATGCCTATGCTGCCGTAGTAGCTGCTAAAAGCTATGTTTCTGGAAGTCTTGGTGCTTTTGATTATACAAATAAGATAAATCAAACACTTGACATCTCGATTCCAGATAATTCTATTACTGGATCAACTATAGATATTTTGATAACTGATAATTTGGTCATTGAGTCTGTCCAATTGGAAGTAAGTATTACACACCCATCTATCGGGGAGCTAGGCATAGAGCTAATTTCTCCATCCGGAACTCGTTCTGTATTGTTTAATATAAGAAATTCTTTTTACGATGAAAGTGATTTTAATAATTTTAAAATTACCAGTAATGCTTTCTACGGAGAAAATATTACTGGTACTTGGAAGTGTAAAGTTGTAGATTCTCTTATTGGAAATACAGGTACATTAAATTCATGCGGTCTTAAATTTTATGGTCATTAATAAAAGTCTTTTTAGCTATATTATTATACCTCTGGCATCACTTGCTTTTGTCCTCTCTCTCTACCACCAAGCTTCTGGAAGCTCTTTTGGATCTTACGATAAAGATTTAATTCAATCTTTAGCTATTGGCCCTATAATTAATTCAGAATCAAGTTCTTATAAATTAATTCCAAATAGTAGTGTTTCTTCAATTTTTGATCCAGATGGCCATAGACATGAAAATTATATAGCTAATGATAGTGACGGTATTATTTGGGCAATGGATATAGAGTCATTTCATTTATCTATTAGATCAAAGTCTATTGAGTATTTAGACCATCGTGTTTTTCCTAATTACCAATTAGCACTAAACCAGGAAAGAGATAGTATTGCTATTGTAACTGGTGAGATTATAGCTTCTCTTTTAGAAGGTTTTGATGCTGATGTAATTGCTAGTAATTATGATTTAGAATTAAAAGCTTATTATGATCATAGTAATACAGCTTTTTTTACTATTAAAAATTCATCAGAGCTTTTAGAAAAGCTTAATTTATTGAAACAAGATATTGGAATTGATGTTGCATATATTGATGTTATTGATTCGATAAATATTCCATATTAATTTTTTATTTGTGTCAACAAAAAGGATTTTATGACGTTTTTATAAAAAAATGATAAAATAAGAGAAATTAATTTTTTTTTAAATTATTGTTTTTTAAGGTGTTTTTATAATTTATTAAAGGAGTTTTGTTCAATGTTTATTAGATTTACGCTATTTGTATCAATTTTCGCCTTTTTCTCTCTTAGTGTGGCTCAGGCAAGGTTATCTTTACCAAAGGAGCATGTTTCTGTTTATAACGTTGTAATCAGTAATGTAGATGCAGCTACAAAGGCTAGTCTTGAGGCTAAGAAAGCAGAAGTAACTAAATTAAAAGCAGATATTAAGGCTTATAAAGATGCTGGTGATAATACTTCAGCTAAGGCATCTGCAAAAACTCTTAGATCTAAACAGCGTGATTTAGATAAGAACTTACGAGCTGCTATAAAAAGTGATGTTTCTCTTCAAGGTACAATAGCTGCAGAGAAAAGAACTGCTAAAGCTGCAGGTAAGCAAGCAAAAGGAACAAAAGCTAAGCAAACTATGAACAAGATCCTAGCCGTTGCTTCATCAACCCAGTCTTCCACCATAGAGTCTAATAAAACATCTATGGCTTCTATCTTGCTTGATATTAAGACTGCTCGACAAGCTGGCGCAACCAAGGCAGATACAAAATCACTAAATGATCAGCTCAAAGCGCTTCATATACAACAAAAGGCAACAATTAAAGAGATTATAGACTCTAATGCTGATCTCAAAGCTACCTTAAAAGCAGATGCAAAAAAGCAAGCAAGAAAAGCAGCTAAGGGAAAGAGAAATAATAAAAGTAGAAATACTAAACAGCCCCGAAGCCAGTCAAGCTAAGATTTATATTTTTTTATATCTAACAAAACCACCCATATATTTATTGGGTGGTTTTTTTTAGCTTAAAGATATAGATGAAATTAAGTTTTAATAAATATTTTTTACAGATAGTCTTTTTATTGTTATGGGCTAATAAATGCTTTGCTGTAAGTTATGATTCCGCCTCAGAGTTATTTTTATCAGGAGATTATCTTTCTGCACTAAAAGAATTTAATCAGCTACATAATCAACAGCCTGATAATGTTAATTTTATTTATGGCCTTGGATTAATTCACTACGCTCTAGATCAAGATAGTGAGGCTCTAAGTTATTTATCTTTATTATCCGATTCTGAGTATACATACATAGCAAGGTATTATATTTCTATGATTGCCTTAAGAAATGATCAAATTGAGTTTGCTATAGATGAATTGGAACAACTAGCAGATCAAATAGAAGATATAGAAGTAAGCGAATTAGCAAATGAATCATTATTGGAAATCAATTTTGATAGTTTTTATAGTATTGATTTTGGCGATGCAAACGATGATGGTAATTATGTGTTCATAGAACTTGGCCTTAATATTCAAGATGGAATAATCGACCCTAATGGTTTAGTTGGCTCTAATCAAAATGATAGTGCAAAGGAAATTATTTTAGCTGGTTCTTTTAATGCATTTAGTTTTGAAAATTCTGATATTAATTTTGGTGGTTCGTACTTTAATGAAGGATATTCACAATATGAAAGTTATGATATATCAGCTACAACAATTTTTATTGAGCAAGAGGGAGTTTTTAAACAAGATTGGCTGAGCTCACATTATTGGCGTATAAATTTATCAGGCAGTCAGATATGGTTAGCTGAAAAAAAATATCTTGATCAGTTAGAAGTTAGCTTTTTTGATGAATTTTATTTTAAAGATGATTTAATTTTAGGCTTAGAATTAAATTATCAAAATTCAGTCAATGGCGATTCTAATTTTTATAGATATGCAGGAAATTCAAAAATGATTGGTTTTTCTCTCCAGAACCTTAGTCATTTAAGTTGGCTCTTAGAATATTCATATCATATAAAAAATAGCAATGATTATAACTCTATAGAGATTAATGATAGCTTAACTATATTAGATGTTTTTACTAGCTATTCTGGTGATACACATTTTTTTTCTACAGAGGTTAATTTTCAGATTAATAATAATTGGCACTCCTCTATGGGGGCTTCATTCGAAAAAATATTATATAAAGATCCAGATTTATATTTATACAATACTTCTGATTCTTTGCTTACTACTGCTTACAGAGAAACAAAATTATCTCAGTTTAATCTAGAGCTGGTTAGAAATTTTTCTAATAGTGCCTTTTTAACACTTGGCTATGAACATATTCATAATAATTCAAATATCGATTTTTTTGATTTTAATAGTAATATATTCAGAATATCAGTGAGTTATCTTTTTTAACCATTTCTTAAGCTAAGCAATGAGCTATAACAAATACTATTTTTTTCTATCCTATTTATTAATTACTGCGTGTGGAGGAGGTAGTGGTTCTCCTACTATGGTTGTGCCGACAGAAGCTATCTATAATTACAATAAGAATACTGCTATAGAGGAAAATGGTGGGGAGTATGACGTATTAGCAGGAGTTATGAGTTATAGAACTTATCCTGAAACAGGAGAGATGTGGGTATCTACAGGAGACGCCTCTGTGCAGATGTCTTTTACAATTAATGGAACTAAATCACTATCTTTAAGTCGTGACTATTCTTTTCTTCCAGATCAAGGAACTACCAATTTAGATATGGGAATGGAATTTGAACAAACGTTATTACCAGGCACAGTAAATTTTGATGTTGGAAATAATTTAGATAGCTACCTTTTTTGGGAGTCTGACTGGGGGATATCAACCGACCCTTCAGGTAATAGTTATGAATGGAATTATAGATCCTTTAGTTTCTATACTGATGTTATCTTTGATTTTTTAGGAACTGAATATGTAAATTCTTTTATTTCAGATATTGATTATGGCGACGATTCAACTCCACAGTTTGATCTTTGTAATGTTACAGATGACGAGTGCATTGATAGCATCAAAGATAAGGATGTTATTGCTGGAGTTTTTGGAGACTTTACCGGTATCGGTGATATGCCCTCTTCAGGCTCCAAAACATATAACGTAAAAGCAATAGCTTTCTGGCACCCAAATAAGCTTGAATCTTTATCTAGTATACCTCACTGGCCCGCTTATGAAGGAGATTCAGTATTTACAGTTAATTTTGAATCAAATTCGATACAGGGAAATATTTTATTAGATTATGTTTTTCCTGAACAAGTAATTGCTAGTTCAACTTGGGACCATGTTTCTAATATTAGCGCTGGAACTATTACCGTATCTGGATCTATATCAAATAATCAGTTACAAGGTGTTTCTAATTGGAATAATAATTATGGGTCTGGTGACTGTAGCGGATATTTTTTTGGCCCAAATGGTAATGAATTTGGGGGGTGGTGTTATGTTTATGATGATAGTGATGATGATGGAGCAGAGGTATTAATCAGCTTTATTGGAACATAAGCATTATATTTATCTCTAAATATGAATATATTTCATACATTTATATAAACTAATCATTGTTTTATTTACCATCGGAGATTACAATTTCACTTTTGAGAATTGGAGTTAAATATCATACAAGAAAGACGAGTTAGGCGTAATCAGGAAATTTCGACATCAAGTGTGAGAGTTATAGGTAGTTCTGGTGAACAAGTTGGAGTAATGAACTTGACTGAGGCCATAGAAAAAGCACAGTCATCCGGTTTAGATTTAGTTGAAGTCTCGCCTAATGCTAATCCACCAGTTTGTAGGGTAATGGATTACGGTAAATTTATTTTTGAGCAAAATAAAAAAGCTCAATCTGCAAAAAGAAAGCAAAAACAGATTCATGTCAAAGAAGTAAAGTTTAGACCCGTAACAGATGAGGGCGATTACCAAATAAAGTTAAAAAGTATTAAGCGCTTTTTGGGTGCTGGTGATAAAGCAAAGGTTACAATGAGGTTTAGAGGTCGTGAGATGGTTCATCAAAGGATTGGTGTTGATTTATTAAAGAGAATTGAAGAAGATTTATTTGATTATGGTGTTGTAGAACAACAACCCGAGTTAGAGGGAAGGCAAATGATAATGATTTTTTCCCCTAAACGAGGAGCATCATAGTTTTTTTATACTAGGAGATTTAAATGCCCAAGATTAAAACGAATAGAGGCGCAGCAAAAAGATTCTCAAAAACTGGTAAAGGGGGATTTAAAAGAGGGCAGTCCTTTCGGAGCCATATTTTGACAAAGAAGAGTCCAAAACGAAAAAGACAGTTAGGGGCAACTCTTCAGGTTGCAGAGTCAGATACAAGAGCAGTTCGAAAGATGCTGCCTTATAGTTAATTTAGGATATATATAATGGCAAGAGTAAAAAGAGGGGTTGTTGCAAAGGCCCGACATAAAAAAATACTAAGTGAAGCCAAAGGTTATTATGGCGCAAGAAGTAAAATCTTTCGTGTTGCTAAACAAGCAGTTATAAAGGCTGGTCAATATGCTTACCGAGATAGAAGGCAGAAAAAAAGACTTTTTAGAGCTTTATGGATTGTAAGAATAAATGCAGCTGCGAGGATACATGGCCTTTCATATAGTAAGTTAATTTATGGCTTAAGCCGTGCTGATATTAAAGTCGATCGCAAGGTATTAGCTGATATTGCAGTTCATGATCACCAGGCATTTGAAGCCTTAGCAGAATCAGCAAAAAAGGCACTTTCTGTCTAACTAGAAAATATGCCTAATGGGTACCATCAACATAACGGAAAAAATCTACTGCAACAAGCAGAGCTTGCTGTAGAATCTGCTATTGATATAAATGATTTAGATCAAATAAGGGTTAAGTACCTTGGTAAAAAAGGGGCTCTCACCTTAGAATTAAAAAATTTAAGCAAGCTTCCTATTGAGGAAAGACCAATTGTCGGTGAGCAGATAAATAAATGTAAGAAAAAGTTATTAGATATAATTAGCTCTAAGAAAATAATTTTAGAGAAAGTGGAGATAGAAAATAAAATTAAGGGAAGTGAAGTAGATGTAACATTGCCCGGGAGAAGTTGGGGTTTAGGTACTATTCATCCTATAACAAGGACATTAAGGAGGATTTCTAGTATTTTTGAGCAAGCTGGCTATAAGATTGAGACTGGGCCAGAAATAGAAACCGAATATTATAATTTTACAGCACTTAATATAGGCGATGATCATCCAGCTAGAAATATGCACGATACGTTTTATATAGATGCTAAGGCTCTTTTACGAACACATACATCGCCTGTCCAGATTCGCTCCTTAGAGAATCATGGGGCCCCAATAAAGATTGTTGCTCCTGGAAGGGTTTATCGATGCGATTCAGATTTAACACATACACCAATGTTCAATCAGATCGAGGTATTAAAGATAGATAAAAATATTAATTTTTCAAATTTAAAATCATTTATTTTCCAATTCTTATCAAGTTTTTTTGAGAGGGAGGTAGAATTGAGATTCAGACCTTCTTATTTTCCATTTACTGAACCATCTGCTGAAGTTGATGTTTTATCTGAATCAGGAAAGTGGTTGGAGATATTAGGCTGTGGAATGGTCCATCCTAATGTCTTGAAGAATGTAAATATTGATCCTGAGAATTATACTGGTTTTGCTCTGGGCTTGGGTGTAGAGCGTTTAGCTATGCTTAGATATGGTATAAGTGATTTAAGGCTTTTCTTTGAAAATAATATTGATTTTTTGAAGCAGTTTTAAGCTAAGAGAGATTTTTCTTGAAAGTAAATACTGAATGGTTAAAAGATTGGGTTGAGTTTGATTGTGATCCAGAATCATTAGCAAATGATTTGACAATCCTTGGTCTGGAAGTGGCTTCAATTACTAAACCTATCCTAAGCTTGGATAAAGTACTTGTAGCTAAGATTATCGATATCAAGCCTCATTCTAATGCTGATCAATTATCTTTATGTATTGTTGATGATGGTAATAATTTAAGTGAAGTTATTTGCGGTGCGAAAAATGTTAGAAAGGGCCTCAAGGTAGCTTTTGCTCCAGTTAATACAATACTCCCTAATCAAGTCAAAATTAAGAAAGCTAAAATTAGAGGATTAGCTTCTTTAGGTATGATTTGCTCAGCAGAAGAGTTGTGTTTAGAAGATAAATCTAGCGGTATATTAGAATTACCTGATGATGCTCCTATAGGTCAGCTCTTTTCTGTATATTTGAAAAGTGATGATTATGTTATCGATATTGATTTGACTCCAAATAGAGCTGATTGTTTTAGTATTTATGGCGTTTCTAGGGAAATTGCCGCTCATCTAGGTAAGACCCTTTTAAAGCCAAAGTTAAAGAAAGCTAATATTGATCATAAAGAACAGTTAAAGTTAGAAATAAAAGAACCTAAAGCCTGCCCTAAATATATAGGAAGAGTACTAACTAATATAAATAATAAGCTTGATTCCCCTATTTGGTTAAAGGAAAGGCTCAGAAGAAATGGCTTAAGAACTATAAATCCAATAGTAGATATAACAAATTATGTCATGCTAGAGATTGGCCAACCTCTTCATAGTTTTGATTTTACAAAAATTGATTCATCAGTTGTTGTTAGATTCGCTAAAAAAAACGAAAAGATCAAACTTCTTGATTCGAAAGTAATTGAGCTAAATCCTGATACATTAATGATTACAGATAAGTCTGGTCCAATAGCTATTGCAGGTATAATGGGCGGAGATCGTACTGGAGTAACCAACTCAACAGATAGTATTTTTCTTGAGTCTGCATTTTTTTCTCCAAAAATAATTGCAGGAAAAGCTAGATCATACAATTTACATACTGATGCTTCTATGAGATTCGAAAGAGGTGTTGATTTTGAAATACAAGAAATAGCTATTGAAATGGCTTCTAAGCTATTAGTTGATATTACTGGGGCAAAATGCGGCTCCTTAATCAATATATCAGAAGAGAGTCAATACCCAAAAAGAGAAGATATTATTTTAAGAGAGGATAGGCTAGAGACTATTCTAGGTATAAAAATTGATGCTACAAATATCGGTAAGTATTTAGATTCATTAGGCTTTTCATATAAATTAATTTCTGGAGGGTTAAAAGTCACTCCCCCTAGTTACAGGTTTGACCTATCAATAGAGGAAGATTTAATCGAAGAGATTGCTAGGTTATATGGCTATGACAATATCCCAGTAATCTCTAGTGAGATAAGTGAGAAATTAGGGTACGCTAAAGAAGGGTTTTTTAGTAAAGATTCTATTTCAGATATACTTGTTTCAATGGGTTATAATGAATTAATAACTTATAGCTTTATTGATAAAGAAATTGATAGCCTGATTAATAACACAAAAAATCAAATTAGTATAATTAATCCTATTTCTTCTGATTTTTCAGTATTGAGAAGTTCTTTATGGCCAGGTCTAATTAATGCGGCTAAGGAAAATTTAAGTCGACAGCACGAAAGAATTAAATTTTTTGAAATTGGAACAGAGTTTAGTCGAAAGGATAGCAAAATATTAGAGAATCAATCACTTTCAGGAATAATGACAGGTTTGAGGTCTCCAGAGCAATGGGATTCAGATAATTATTTTTTTGATTTTTTTGATGCGAAGGGCGATGTAGAGGCTTTATTTAGTTTAAATAATAATCTACCTCTATTAAGTTTTGAAAAAAATGACCATCAATCATTATGGCCAGGCCAGTCTTCAAGAGTTTATATTGGCGAAAATCCGGTAGGTTGGCTAGGAGTTTTACATCCATTTATACAAAAAAAATTATCTTTTCGCTCTCCAGTTGTTTTATTTTCTTTAGATCTAGATGTTATTTTAAGTTCTAAGTTAACTAAGTATAAGGATTTCTCAAAACAACCATTTGTAAGGCGAGATATATCTTTAATAGTTAAAGAAGCCATATCTTCAGAAGAAGTGATTAATATAATACGTAGAAAATCTTCTAGAGTTATAGAGAAAATTGTTATATTTGATCTCTATAGGGATAAAAATATTGGAATTGGTGTAAAAAGTATGTCTTTAGGCTTGATTTTACAAGATTTTTCACGCACTCTTACAGATGATGAGGCAGATATTTTAGTGCAATCTGTCCTAGATGATCTGATTGAAAAATTAGACGTTAAGATAAGATAATTTATTTCTCGTGAGTTAGTTTTATGACTTTAACAAAATCTGAAATCGCTCAGTCTTTATTTGAAGAATTGGGTTTAAACAAAAGAGAAGCTAGTGAATTTATTGATTGTTTTTTCGAAGACCTTAAAGATTCCCTCTCTTCAGCTGAGCAAGTGAAAATTTCAGGATTTGGAAATTTTGATTTAAGAGATAAAGACCAGAGGCCAGGCAGGAATCCTAAGACAGGTCAAGATGTTCCTATAACTGCTAGGAGGGTAGTCACTTTTAAGCCGGGCCAGAAGCTCAAGGCTAGAGTAGAAGCGTATGCTGGAAGCAGCGAATAATAAGGAATTACCTCCAATACCTGGTAAAAGGTATTTTACTATTGGTGAGGTGAGTAATCTTTGCGCTGTAAAGCCTCATGTTTTAAGATACTGGGAACAAGAGTTTCCTCAATTAACTCCTCTTAAAAGACGCGGAAATAGACGATACTATCAGCATCAGGATGTACTTATGATCAGACAAATTAGAAGCCTGTTGTATGAAGAAGGCTTTACTATAGGCGGGGCAAGACAAAGACTAATAGGAGACGAATCTCGTTCTGATCAATCACAAAGCAAACAAATAGTTAAAGAAGTGAGACAAGGCTTAGAAGAAATATTGAAGATTGCAAGAAGATAATCACTTTCAATTTATTTAATACCATCATTATATAAGTAGTTTATATGCTCCCAACTATATTCGGGGCGTGGCGCAGTCTGGTAGCGCACTTGGCTGGGGGTCAAGTGGTCACAAGTTCAAATCTTGTCGTCCCGACCATTTTTTTTAACAAATATATTATTTGTAGTATATTAAAATATTATGCTAACTATAAGGAAGCAATTATGAATAAGTATATTTTGTTATTATTGGTGTCATTAATTTTGATAACTGCTTGTGAGAATGAGGACAATATATCAGATAATAGTTTACTGACCCAAGCTGAGGCTGTTATAGATAACTTCCCTGATCCTTATACTTTTATAGATTCACTTAATACACCTATTAACACTTTGGTTGAATCTGAGCCAATATTGGTATCAGGAATTAATGCTCCTGTTTTAATTGATATTATTGGCGGTTCTTATAGTATTGATGGAGGGGCTTTTACAAGCCAACCTGGGCAAGTTGAGTCTGGTCAGTCAGTTGTTGTTAGTCATACAAGCTCCAGTGAAAATGGCGATGTAACGAGTACATTTTTAACTATAGGCGGATATACAGATAATTTTTCTTCTCTAACAGAAGTGGAAATTAGCGATAATGAGTAACGATCAGGAAGTTGATCAACGAAAACACTCTAAAGTCATAGTTGATGGATATGAGAAAGCACCTAGTAGAGCTATGCTTAGGGCTGTAGGCTTTAAAAGTAGTGATTTTCAAAAGCCACAAATTGGTGTGGTATCTACTGGAAGTATGATTACACCATGCAATATGCATTTAAATTCCCTTGCAGATATTGCTGCTAATTCTGTTGATCAGTCAGGAGGAAAAAGCCTTATATTTAATACAATTACCGTATCAGATGGAATATCTATGGGCACTCAGGGAATGCGGTATTCTTTGGTGTCAAGGGAGGTTATAGCTGATTCTATTGAAGCTGTTGTGGCAGGCGAGGGATTTGATGGCTTGATAGCTATAGGGGGCTGTGATAAGAATATCCCTGCCTGTGCGATGGCGATGGCAAGGTTAGATAGACCCTCTATTTTTATTTATGGAGGCACTATTCAACCTGGACCAAATAATACAGATATAGTCTCTGTTTTTGAGGCTGTAGGTAGCTATGCATCTGGCTCTATCAGTGAAAAAGAGTTTAAACAAATAGAGTCAACAGCAATTCCTGGGCCAGGATCTTGTGCTGGTATGTATACAGCAAACACTATGGCATCTGCTATAGAGACACTTGGCTTGAGCTTAGCAAATAGTTCAGCTCAGGAGGCTGTTTCTGATTCAAAGAAAGTTGATTGTGACAATGCAGGAAAAGCTCTTATGCATCTTATAAAAAGAGGGATAAAGCCATCAGATATACTCTCAAAAGATTCTTTTGAAAATGCCATTACTGTAATTATTGCACTTGGTGGATCTACCAATGCAGTTCTTCATCTATTGGCAATGGCCCATGATGCTTCTATAGATCTATCTTTAAGTGACTTTACAAGAATTGGTGCTAATGTTCCTGTCTTGGGTGATCTAAGACCAAGCGGTAAACATATGATGTCTGAATTGATCTCTATTGGAGGGATCCAACCATTGATGAAAATATTACTCGAAGAAGGTTTGTTAAATGGAGATTGCTTAACTGTTTCTGGTAAAACGTTATCTGAAAATCTAACTAATGTTAAGCCTTATCCATATGGACAGGAGATAATTAAGCCTTTAAACAATCCTATTAAAAAAGATAGCCATTTGGCTATACTCTATGGAAATTTAGCCCCAGAAGGTGCAGTAGCAAAAATTTCAGGCAAAGAAGGTACTGAGTTTAAAGGAAGGGCTCGAGTGTTTCATTCAGAAGAGGAGGCTCTGAATGCTATTTTGAATGATAAGATTGTTTCCGGAGATATAGTAGTTATTAGATATGAGGGGCCTAAAGGAGGGCCAGGCATGAGAGAGATGCTTAGTCCTACTGGAGCTATAATAGGGAAAGGGTTAGGAGATAGCGTAGCATTAATTACTGATGGTCGATTTTCTGGAGGAAGCCATGGCTTTGTTGTTGGGCATATAACTCCAGAAGCAGCCTTAGGTGGACCTATTGCTATTATAGAAGAAAATGATCAAATAATAATCAATAGTGAATTAAAAACTATTAATTTAGATCTTGGTGATTCAGCTATCAGTGATAGATTAGAAAGGTGGCAACCGCCCGAAGCTAAATCTAAATCAGGTTTGCTATCTAAGTATGCAAGATTAGTGAGTTCCGCTTCTCTAGGGGCTGTAACTGATATTGAGGAATAGAATAAGTCTTTTTAATTTCCATTTAGTTTAAAATATATAAATGAAAAAAAAAATACAATCAAAAAATATGATAAGCGAAGGTGAATATTTAAACCCAAGGAACCCGTTTATTGTAATGAAGTTTGGGGGCACTAGTATATCTTCAGCTAATAATTGGAAAACAATTATAAGTATAATAAAGAAGAAAATAGATAATGGCTTTAAGCCTATAATTATAGTTTCAGCATTAGCAGGGATTTCCGATCTTCTAAATTCGTTAACTAAGGAAACTTCCAGTTCTAAGTTAGATGTATATATAAATGATTTTATTCAGGTTCATGAAAAATTAGCTAAAACTCTAAACGTCTCTTTATCAAGTATTAAGATTGAGCTTAATTACTTAGAGCAGTTAGTTGAAGGAATAAAGCTTACTGGAGAAATTAACGATAAAGTTATTGCCAGGATTATGGCATCTGGGGAGATTTGTTCATCTCTTCTAGCAGAAGCATATATTAAGAAGCAGAAAATAATTACTAATTTACTTGATGCAAAAGAATTATTAAAAAGTAACTTAGATAGTGACTCAAGATCTTATTACTTTAATGCTACTTGTAATTTTGATGTTGATAAGCTTTTAATTAAGAGATTCAATGATATAGATGGAGTTATACTGACTCAAGGTTTTATTGCTGAAGGAAAAGATAGTGATACTGTTCTTTTGGGTAGGGGAGGTTCTGATACTTCAGCATCCTATATAGCTTCAATTATTCAGGCTAAACATCTTGAAATATGGACTGATGTCCCAGGAATTTTCAGTGCAAACCCTCATATTATTTCTTCAGCAAGATTAATTAAATCACTCACATATGAAGAAGCTCAGGAGATTTCATCAGCCGGTGGTTCTGTACTTCACCCAAGGAGCATTCGTCCTGCAAAGTTATCAAATATTCCAATTTATATAAAATCTACCAAAGATCCTGATTTAAGAGGAACGCTAATTTCAACCCAAATGAACGAAATGGGTGCCCAATTAAAGGCCGTCTCTCAAAAAAACGATGTAGTATTGATTTCTATGGAGTCGATTGATATGTGGCATAAGGTTGGTTATGTTGCAGATATTTTTAACGTATTTCGTAAAAATAATATTTCAATAGATTTAATATCTACTTCAGAAAGTAATATTACTGTTACGATTGATAATTATAGCGACTCTATTGATAGAGAACTAATTAATAAACTTGTGGAAAAATTAACATCATTATGTAAGGTTTCTGTAAGGTATGATTGTTCAGCAATTACTTTAGTTGGAAGAAAGATAAGAACTATTCTTAATGAATTTTCACCTATTTTTGACGTATTTAGAGAAAATAAGATTCATATGGTTACTCAAGCATCTAATGATTTAAATTTTACTTTTGTTATTGATTCTGAGCTAAGCTATAAAATTATTCATAAGATACATAGAGTTCTGACTAAAAATTTTAGCGAGGATAGTATTTTTGGAAAGACCTGGGAGCAACTTACTACTACAATAAAAAAAGAAAGTAATAAGAATTCTATAAAACCCTGGTTTATAGAAAAGAAGGAAAAAATACTAGAGATTGCTAAAAAAGAAGAAAATATTTATTTATATGACTCCGAAAGTATAATTAAGGCCTTGCTAGAGCTTAAGTCTTTAAGTTCAGTGAGTAGGATATTTTATGCAATGAAGGCAAATTCTAATATTGAGATTTTAAAAATTATAGAATCTTATGGTTTAAATTTTGAGTGCGTTTCTATTGGTGAGATTAAAAGAGTGTTAAATTTATTTCCAAGTATTGATAGAAAAAGACTTCTTTATACGCCAAACTTTGCTTCCAAGGATGAAATTAAATGGGCTTTAGAACAAAATATATTTTTTACATTAGATAACCTATATCCGCTAGAGAAGTGGCCTGAGTTATTTGCTAATAAGGAAATTTTTATTAGGCTTGATACTGGTTCTGGATCAGGTCATCATGAGCATGTTAAAACAGCAGGTATTTTATCTAAGTTTGGTATACCGTTATCAGAGATAGGTGATTTAAAGAGAATATCTGAAAATATTAAATTAAAAATTATAGGATTTCATGCACATACTGGTAGCGGTATTTTTGATGCTGATAATTGGAAATCTATAGGTGAGATACTAATGTCCTTGACACATACTTTTCCTACGGTTAAATATCTTGATTTAGGAGGCGGTATTGGCATTCCTGAAAAAATAGGTGATGAGCCAATTGATTTGATTAAATTAGAAACATCTATTGGATCATTAAATGCTAATGATAAGGATTTAGAGATTTGGCTTGAGCCTGGAAGGTATATAGTGGGGCAAGCAGGAGCATTAATCTCTAGAGTTACACAAACTAAAGGTAAGGGTAAGATGAAATATTTAGGTATTTCTACTGGAATGAATAGTCTAATTAGGCCTGCCTTATATGGCGCTTACCATGAGATATTCAATTTATCGAGTAATGACAATAGTAAAGAGCATGAAATAGTTACTGTAGTTGGACCAATATGCGAAACAGGAGATAGGCTAGGCTCTGATAGATTGCTCCCGCCTTCAAATGAAGGAGATGTTATTCTTATTTCTAATGTTGGTGCCTATGGATACTCAATGAGCTCAAATTATAATCTGAGAGATCCTGCTATCGAGATAATAATCTAATATTATTTATTTCTTTTCTCTAGTTCTGATACAACTTCCTCTAATTTAATTTCTTTTAAGTTAAGTAATACTAATAAATGATAAATCAGATCAGCAGATTCATATATGACCCTAGAGCTATCTTCTTTGGTAGCGGCAATAATAATTTCTGTTGCCTCTTCGCCTATTTTTTTACATATCTCTAGTTCACCTTTTTTGATTAGGCTTGCCGTATAGCTATTTTCATTATTATTAGTAATCCGATCATTGATTACATTCTCTAATGTATTAAGAAAATTTAAATTAGACATTATTTTTCTCCTTTTACCGGCCTCACATTAATTTTTTGTGATATTAAGTATTTTTTTAAATCATTTATTGAGATTTTTCCTGAGTGAAATATAGATGCTGCCAGAGCACCATCTACATTGGCTTGATTAAAAACTTCATCAAAATGAGATAATTTCCCAGCACCTCCAGATGCAATTAAAGGTACTTTACATAGTTTACGTATTTTTTGTAACTGGCTAATATCATAACCTTCCTGGACACCGTCTTTATTCATACAGTTCAGAACTATCTCTCCAGCACCTCTTTTTTGTACTTCTTTAGCCCAATCTTTTGTCTTTCGGTTTGAAGATGAGCTTAACTTAGTATTACCAGTATATTTATATACATAATATTCATTATTAATTAAAAGACTATCTATCCCAATAACTACACATTGTGATCCAAACCTATCAGCAAGGATATTAATTAAATCAGGATTAATAAGAGCTGGTGTATTTATTGAAATTTTATCAGCTCCTCTATTTAATATTTCTTCAGCATCATCTATGGATCTAATACCACCAGCGACACAAAAAGGTATATTAAGAATCGAAGCTACAGCATTGACCCATGTTCTATCAACAACTCTTTTATCAGGACTAGCTGTAATGTCATAAAAAACTAATTCGTCGGCTCCTTCATTTTTATATCGGGCAGCAAGATTTAAGATATCACCCATTACAACATGGTTTTTAAATTTTACTCCTTTGACGACTTTTCCATTTTTTACATCTAGACAAGGTATTATTCTTTTAGTAAGTATTTTATTATCTCCTTTTTATTTATATTACCCTCTAATAAGGCTTTACCAGATATTGCTTGATATACACCAGTATCTATTAATGATTTGATATCCTTTTCATCTCTTATGCCACCAGATGCCTGGAATTTTATAGATGGCCAATACTCAACACATTTTTTATATAGATTTAAATTAGGCCCTGCAAGAGCTCCGTCTTTAGATATATCAGTACATAAAATGTATTTAATTTTATTTTTATTATAGCTTTCAATGGCATCCCATAACGAGATATCTGTATTTTTTTTCCAGCCATGAGTTGAAACCATTGGTGTATCATTAATATCAAGCCTAACATCTAATGCTAAAATTATTGATTCTGGACTAAATCGATCAATCCAAGAATTAACTAATTGAGGATCACTTATTGATTTGCTACCAATAACGACTCTCTCAACAATATCCAAGGCCTTTTCTAATGTTTCTGTAGATCTAATGCCACCACCTAGTTGGATATTTATATCTGTATTATCTTTTATAGATTGAACTAATTCTAAGTTATTTAGGGATCCATTAAGAGCCCCATCTAAATCAACAATATGAATCCATGTTGCACCAAGTGATTTATAATTTATAGCAACTTCTAATGGAGAAGAGCTGTATAAAGTTGTTTTCTCAAAGTCCCCTTGAAATAGTCTTACACATTTTCCATCTCTTATATCGATTGAAGGTAGCAAGAACATTAATCAATATCCAAAAAATTCTTTAAAATCATTTCGCCAAAATCTGATGATCTTTCAGGGTGAAATTGTGTTCCAAAAAAATTATCTTTTTCAACTATTGAAGAGAAAGTTTTGCCATAATCTGTAGTTGCAATAGTATATTGACACTCAGGTAATGAATAGCTATGTACAAAATAAGCAAATTCTTTATCATTAATATTTTTTGTAATTCTAGATTCAGAAATGCATTTAATTTTATTCCATCCCATATGAGGTACTGGCATATTCTTATTAGCTTCAAATATTTGGGCATTCCCATTGATTATATCTAAACATTCTGCACTTCCCTCATCTGAGCTTGTAAAGAGAAGTTGCATCCCAAGACATATACCTAGTGTCGGCTGTTTGGCATTTACCAAAGTATCTATAAGGAAATTATCTTTGATTTTACCCATAGCGCTCGCTGCAGCTCCTACTCCCGGTAGAAAAATATGGCTAGCATTTCTAATTTTGTTGTGAGATGAGGTAATAGATACATCATATCCAACTCTTTTAAGAGCAAACTGAAGGGAGGATAAATTTGCTCCCGCATAAGCAATAATTATAGGGTTTTTTTTCACAACAATCCTTTAGTTGAAGGAAGTACATTACTATCTTTTTTTATTGCTTGTTTCATTGCTCTAGCAAAGCATTTAAAGCATGCTTCAACCATATGATGTGTATTAGTACCTGTAATATCAATATTAATTGCTGCTCCTAATGAGCTACCTAATGATTCAAAGAAATGAGGAACTAGCTCAGTTGGTAATTCACCAACTTTTTCCCTTTTAAAGTCTCCATTAAATACAAAATATGACCTACCACCAATATCTATAGATATTTTAGCCTCACTTTCATCCATAGGAAGAACAAAACCATATCTTTCAATTCCTATTTTATTACCAAGGGCCTTTTTTATAGCCTCTCCAATAGAGATTGCAACATCTTCTACAGTGTGATGCTCATCTATCTCGAGATCACCATCACAGCTAACTTCTAGTTTAAAATTACCATGCTTGCCAATTTGTTCTAACATGTGGTCAAAGAAGCCAATACCAGTTTTAATTATTGGTTCATCTGCACTATCCAGATCTACTTTTACTAATATATTAGTTTCTTTTGTAATTCGTGATATTTCTGATTGTCTTGGATTATTTAAGATTAAGTGGGCAATTTTTTCCCAACAATATCCATCATTTTCATTGGATATCATAAAACCTCTAATACCAAGATTTTCTGCAAGCTCTAAATCAGTTCCTCTATCGCCTACGACAAAAGAAAGCTCTTTATTGAAGTTATTATTTTTCAAATAATCCTTTAGTAAACCAGTAGATGGTTTTCTTGATTTACAGTTATCTTTTTCTTTGTGAGGACAAAAAAATTCATTATCAAACTCAATACCTTGACTCTTAAAGATATTAATCATGTATTTATGAGCTGTAAGAAAAGATTCATACGGAAAGTCTTTCGTACCTAGTCCATCTTGATTACTGACAATAACAAATTTATAACCATCATTTTTAAACAGAAGCAGAGATGGTATAACATTATCAATTAGTTTAATTTTTTTAATTGAATCGACTTGCTCATCATCAGGCTCTTCAATTAATGTACCATCTCTGTCTATAAAAATAATTTTATCATTCATGATTTTAGCCTCCATCAATTATAGATTGAACAAGAGCATCATTTTCTTCTTTTTTACCTACGGTAATTCGCAGGCAATTTTTTAATAATGGCTCATTAGGGAATGCTCTAACAAGAATTCTTTGACTTCTAGCAGAAGTAACTATTTTTTCTAAATTTTTAACTTCAGCCATAAAAAAATTAGCATCACTAGGCCAAATATTTTGTATTTCTGGCAATTTAAGAAGTTTATCTGTAAACCTTTTTTTCTCCTTCCTTGTTATCTCTACTTTTTTTCTTGATGATGAAATTGATTTTTTAGTTAATGCTTTTTTTACTTCTTCAATACATGGAGTAGGGAAAGTATATGGTGGTAGAACTTTGTTTAATAACTCAATTAATTCGTTATCTGCTATAACTGAGCCACACCTGACACCAGCTAATGAGACAAACTTTGATAAAGTCCTTAGAACAACAATGTTATTAAATTTCTTTTGTAATTTTATAAAACTTCTACTATCTGAGAATTCTTGATATGCCTCATCGATAACTATGATAGATTTATTCATTTGTTGCTCTGCTATTAATTCTATGTCTTTTGCATTAGGTGAATTTCCAGTTGGATTATTAGGAGTGCAAATGAAAATAATTTTTGTAAATTTATCACAACCTTTTAAAATATTTTCTACATCTAGTGAAAAATCTCTAGATAAGTCTTTATTTCTTAATAGTGGAACTTTAGTTATATAAGCGCCCTGTATTTCTGCATATAGTCTATACATATCAAAAGTAGGTGGACATATTAGTATTTTGTCTCTTTTTGGCTCACAAAATGCCCTAATTAGTATATCGATTGCTTCACTAGCACCCCTAGTTATCATAATTTGTTCGTTTTTTATTTGATATTCAACTGAAAGAAGATTATTTATTGCTGTTGGTCTTGGAGGAGGATATCTATTTAGGCCATTTTCAGTTTTATCTCCAGGAGCTTTCCAGGGTGATTCATTAGCATTTAACCTAATGAAACCTTTTTCATATTCACCTGGAATATATGGTGATATTCTTAATATATCTTGCCTAGCAATTTTAGTAATACCTTTCATAGTTATCTCTTTTTTATTTTATTTGAGTGATGCAAGTCTCGTCTTGATTGCGTATGAATGAGCATCAAGCCCTTCTAAGTCAGCAATTTTTATTCCTGTTGGCCCTATTTTCTTAATACCTTCTTTTGTTAGCTCTTGAATAGTCATTGACTTCATAAAATCAACTACACCTAGACTTGAGATTGATTTAGCATAACCATATGTTGGGAGCACATGGTTAGTTCCACTACAGTAATCGCCAATTGATTCTGGAGACCATGGTCCTAAAAATATAGAGCCTGCTGATATTATATCTGATAGCATACTTCGCGGTTGATCAACATTTAATATCAAATGCTCTGGTGCATAACTATTCGATATCTCTATTGCTTTAGAAATATCATCAACAACTATTGCCCTAGATGATTTTATTGATTGCTCAATAATATTTCGCCTCTCTCTAGTAGGTATTTGTATTTTAATTTCCTCTAAGACTTTATCGCAAAGCTTTTCATTATCTGTAACTAATATTACTTGCGAGTCATTTCCATGTTCAGCTTGAGAAAGCAAATCTGAAGCTACAAAGTTTGGGTTAGATGATTTATCTGCAATAACAAGTAACTCAGATGGACCAGCTGGCATATCTCTACTTAATCCAAACGAGTCTTGAGATACTTGTGTTTTGGCTTCTGTTACCCAAGCATTCCCGGGACCATAGATTTTATCTACTTTTGGTATAGTTGAAGTTCCGTAAGCCATAGCAGCAATAGCTTGGGCTCCACCAACTTTAAAAACATTATTTATACCACACATTTTTGCCACGAAAAGAATTTCTGCATTACAGTTACCATCTGGCTCTGGAGGAGAGCATAAAATTTTTATAGGACATTTTGCTATTTGTGCCGGTACTCCAAGCATCATAGCTGTTGATGGTAACGGTGCAGTGCCAGCAGGAACATACAAGCCAATATTTTGTATAGGAACAAAAATCCTTTCGCATAACACTCCAGAGTTAGTCTCTATAGATAAATTATTTGGTTTTTGAGCCTTATGAAATATTTCTATACTGGCGTATGCCTCTTTAAGGGCCTTAATTGTCTCCTCGCTTAGACTTTTCTCAGCTTGTTCAAATTCTTTCTCTGATACTTGAAGCGAATCAATTTCTACCAAATCATATTTAATAGATAAATCAAAGAGCGCGATATCACCTTTAGATTTTACCTTTTCAATTATCTTAGAGACTTCATTTTTAATATTCTTAAGTGAAATAGTAGGCCTTTCAAGCACTTTGGCTCTTTTATTTCTGCTTAGGTTTCTCCAAATTATTTTTTTCATATTTTTGACCTAAGGCAGGAGCTTTTCAACCGGCATCACTAAAATTGAACTTGCGCCTGCACTTTTAAGCTCTTCAGCAATGTCCCAGAAATCATTTTCTTTACATAGCACGTGTAATGCAACCATATCATTATCACCTTCTAGAGGCATTATAGATGGAGATTCACTATCTAGAATATCACAGATCTTTTTCAATGATTTTCTTGGAGCATGAAGTAAAATATATTTTCTTTCAGAAGCTTGCTGTACAGCTTCTATACGCTTCACTAACCTATTAACTAAGTTCTCATTTTCTGAAGATAGGGTTTTATTTTTTATCAAGACAGCTGTGCTTTCAAGTACTATCTCACCTTCAACAAGATTATTAGCTAGTAATGTACTTCCAGATGAAACTAAATCACAGATTATATCTGCCTTACCTAGTCTTGGAGCTGCTTCAACAGATCCTGCCATATATACTATATTAGCCTTTATATTATTTTTCTTAAGGAAGTCTCCAACTAGATTAGGGTAACTTGTGGCTATAGTGGTATTTTGTAAATACTGACTCCATGATTTTTTTGATTTATTCCATAATTGTGGGTATGCAAAAGATAGCCTGCATTTACCATATTTAAGTGATGTGCAAATACTAAAAGGTTCATTATCATTATCTTTTTTAAATTTAAGCTTTTCCTCTTCACAAACATTTAATCCAACTATACCAACATCACTTATTCCTTCATTTACTAGTAATGGAATATCATCATCTCTTACTAACATGATATCAATTGGCATATTTTCACAAGAAGCTATTAATCTATCCTTAACGATTGGAACTTTAACTCCACAATTTGATAGAAGATCTATACACTGTTTAGTCAATCTCCCAGATTTTTGTATAGCTATTTGAAGCCTTTCTTTATTCATGTTAATTCCTATTAATTAAAACTCTATCTAAAGCTGTATTATAACCACCATTTCCTAGGGATATTGTTCGTGCTACTCGTCCAATAGTTGTAACAGAAATCCCAGTTAATTCATAAATTTTTCTATACGCTAGACCTTGTTTTAGATATGCGACAACTGACCACCTATCTGTCATAGCTTCTAATTCAGCAGGGGTGCACAGATCTTCAAAAAATTCTCTACATTCACCTCTATCATTTAAAGATAGTATTGCTTTGTACAGCTCTTCTTTATCTAAATCTTTGTTTTTGTTATCTTTTTTTTTCATATATCCAATTAATGTATTAATATATTGTTATAATAGTACATTATAATATACAATGCAATAATATTTTGTCTAATAGAAAACTAAATGCTTAGGTTTAGCAGAACTTCGTTTCCAAAATCTGAGGTAGAAACATTATGATGAGTTTTTTCTTGAGATAGATCGGCAGTAAAGTAATTTTTAGAAAAGGTTTGGTGAACAGCATCTTCTATAGCATCTGCAATAAAGTTTAAATTAAAGGAATGTCTAAACATCATTGCTAAGCTTAATATTGCTCCCGTTGGGTTTGCAATTCCTTTGCCTGCAATATCAGGAGCTGATCCATGGACTGGTTCATATAGACCGAAATTATTATGGCCTAATGAGGCTGAGGGAAGTAGCCCTAGTGAACCAGATAGCATAGATGCCTCATCAGATATAATATCTCCAAACATATTATCAGTCACCATAACGTCAAATGTATTTGGTTTGCTAAGTAAATGCATTGTTGCTGCATCTATATAAATATGCTCTAACTCAATTTCACTAAACTCTTCAGAAAAAATTTTATCTGCAGTATCTCTCCATAATCGAGAAGTATCTAAAACATTATGTTTATCAATTGACGTTACCTTGCCTCGTCTTTTTTTAGCAAGATTTCCAGCTCTTCGAAGTATTCGCTCAATCTCTGAAATAGTGTATTCGCAAGTATCAAAAGCATTAGTTGATGTTCTTCCTCTTTTTCCAAAATATATTCCTCCAGTAAGCTCTCTAAGTATGAGGATATCAACACCTTTTAAGTAAGATTCTTTTATTGGAGAACAGCTAATGAGCTCTGGATGAATTTTTATAGGTCTTAGGTTGGCAAACAAATTAAGCTTTTGCCTCAAAGGGAGAAGGCCTGCCTCAGGCCTGAGACTTACAGGATTGTTATTCCATTTTTCACCACCTACAGCGCCTAAGAAGACAGCATCGGATTTCTTGCATAAGTTAAGTGTTTCCTCTGGGAGAGGTAATCCAGTTGCATCTAATGCCGCTCCACCAATAAGAGCTTCTTCAGTTAAAATTTTTAGTTTTAGATCTTTGTTTATTTTATTAAATACCTTAAATACTTCTGAGGTAACTTCAGGTCCTATTCCGTCTCCAGGCAAAAAGACAACCCTCTTATTCATTATAGTTTTTTCTCAAAGTTATCTATTTCATTTTTGTGATTCATGATAAAACCAAGTTGATCGATACCATTTAAGAGACAATATTTAGAGAATGGATCCATATAAAAGTCTAATTTTTTAAAGCCCTCTATATCAATTGATAACTCATTAATATCGATTAAAATATCAACTCCAGGATTCGAAAGAAGCCAGTGATGAGATTCTTCATCTATCCTTATGGGAATAAAACCATTTTTTAATGAGTTATTAAAAAAGATATCTGCAATTTCTGTGCTTATTACAGCTTTGATTCCATAGTCTAGCAAAGCCCAGGGCGCATGCTCTCGAGAGGAGCCACATCCAAAATTTCTTCCGGATACTAAAACTTCGCATCCAGCAGATTCATCTTGATTTAAGACAAAAGTTTTAATTGGGGACCCTTTAGAATTAAATCTCCAGTCATAAAATAAATTTTTTCCTAGTCCTTCTTTAGATATTGTAGTTAAGAATCTTGCAGGAATAATCTGATCTGTATCAATATCGTCTAGAGGCAATACTAAAGATTTTGATTTAATTTTTGTAACTGGTTTCATTATACTTTGCTACCATCAATCAAGAAAAATTCTTGGATCACTTACATAACCGTTTACTGCAGACGCTGCAGCAGTAAGTGGACTAGCTAAAACTGTCCTAGCACCTCCACCTTGTCTTCCTTCAAAGTTACGATTACTCGTACTTACTGATAGCTTTCCTGGAGGAACAAAGTCTCCATTCATTGCTAAGCACATTGAGCACCCGGCCTCTCTCCATTCAGCCCCAGATTCTTTAAAAATTTTATCAATACCAATTTTTTCTGCTTGTTTTTTTATACTTTCTGATCCTGGTACCACAAGCATGCGAACACCTTTAGCAACCTTCCTTCCTTGTATAAACATTGCGGCTGTTTTTAAGTCGTTTATTCTAGAGTTAGTGCAACTTCCAATGAAAACAACATCAACCTTTTTTTCTGATAGCGGCTTACCGGGCTCTACTTGCATGTAATCAAGGGCTTTGATAAAAGCCTCATCATTTTTATTTGGTTCCGGCACGGCTTCATCTATTGAAATTACCATTCCTGGGTTAGTTCCAAAGGTTACCATTGGTTTAATTTCAGAGACATTTATGGCAACTTCCTTTTGAAATTTAGCTTCTTGATCACCCACTAATGTCTTCCAAGCCTCTAGAGACTTATCCCATTGATCATTTTTAGGTGCATGCGGTTTATCTATAAGATATTGGTATGTAGTATCATCTGGAGCCATCATTCCTGTTCTTGCACCAGCTTCTATAGTCATATTACATATCGTCATTCTTTCTTCCATTGATAATGAACTGATAGTGCTTCCCCTAAACTCCATTGCATACCCAGTTCCACCATCAACACCAATGCTTCCTATTATTTTAAGTATAATATCTTTAGCACTGACTCCTTTTTGTAAATTACCACTTAAGTTTATTGCAAGATTTTTTGGCCGCCTTTGAAGCATACATTGAGTTGCAAGCACATGACCAACTTCTGTAGTCCCAATACCAAAAGCTAAAGCACCAAATGCACCATGAGTGCTTGTATGTGAGTCCCCGCATACAATAGTTTTACCAGGTTGAGTTGCACCTAACTCAGGCCCAATAACATGACAAATTCCTCTTTCGGCACTTGATATTCCTCCTAGCTTAATTCCAAAATCATGACAATTCTTTTCCATTTGTACTAGCTGTCTTGTTGCTGGTGTATCACTGACTAGTACTAGATCTTTAAGAGATGCAAAAGGCGTAGTAGGAATAGAATGATCCATAGTGGCTAGTGTTTTATTTGGACATCTAACTTTTAGATTTTTCTGCCTTAGAAGGCTAAAAGCTTGAGGCGAGGTAACTTCATGAACTAGATGAAGATCTATATAGATAATAGAAGGAGTATTTATAGTCTCTTCTACTACTATATGCTTCTCCCAAACTTTATCAAATAATGTTTTCATATTTTTAAGTTTATAGATTAAATTAGTTCTAACCAATTATAGTTATCTTTAGTTGTACCATTAAATAGGCCAAAAAAACTTCCTTGTAGTTTTTCTGTTATTGGCCCTCTTGAGCCTGAGCCAATTTTAATTCTATCTACCATTTTGACAGGAGTAATCTCTGCAGCTGTCCCTGTGAGGAATACTTCATCAGCTATATAAAGCATTTCTCTTGGAATTTCTTGCTCTATTACTTCAATGTCTAACTCTTGTGCTAATATTATTATAGTGTCTCTTGTTAATCCTGGAAGAATTGAGGCAGAAGAGGGCGGTGTTATTAACTTTCCTTCATGTGCTAGAAAAATATTTTCTCCTGCTCCTTCACTAATAAAACCTCTATCATTTAAGGCAATGCCCTCAGTAAATCCTTGTCTTTTAGCTTCCAATGTAACTAAAATACTAGAAAGATAATTGCCCGCAGCCTTTGCAAGCGTTGGAAGTGTATTGGGCCTAGCTCTTTGCCAGGAAGACACACACACATCAACTCCTTCTTTTAAGCCATTATCGCCAAGATATGACCCCCATTCCCATGCTGCTATTGAGCAATTAGCTGGCTCCAAGTGATTACCAGCAACACCCATTTCTCCATAGCCTCTATAAGCTATTGGACGAATATATGAGCCTTCCAGTAATTTATTCTTTCTGACAACTTCTTTACAGCTAGAAACAATTTCATCAATACTATATGGAATTTCAAGATAATAAATTTTTGCTGAATTTATCATTCTTTTGATGTGGTCAGTAAGCCTAAAGGCAACAGGACCCTTAGGAGTCTTGTAAACTCTAATTCCTTCAAAAACAGATGACCCATAATGAAGAGCATGAGTTAAGACATGAACTTTAGCTTCATTCCAAGGGACTATTTTTCCATCATGCCAAATATATTTGCTTTCTTTTAAGGCCATAATTATTCCAAAAATTTAAGGGTTCGCTAGGTTTGTTTTCTTTGTATTTGCTAAATTATTTTTATTTTTTAATCTAGAGATACGATTCACTACTTCTAGATATGCTAAAGCTGAGCTTTCTAAGATGTCAGTGCTTATTGCCTGTCCTCTATAACTCTGCCCTTTGTACTCAACAGTGACTGTGACCTCTCCTTGAGCATCATCTCCATCAGTGATTCCTCTAACCTCAAAATTTTTAAGCTTTAGAGAAATATTAGTGATTTTTTCAATAGCACTAAAAACTGCCGCTACAGGGCCTTCTCCTTTAGCTGTTTCTTTTAGTAATTCATTGTTTTCATTATTAATAGAGGCAGTAGCGGAAGAGGGGGAGGAGGAAGCTGAAGTTACTTTTATCTCTTTCAGCGTCCAAGGACCAAATTTAGCAGAATCAATATTCATAATTATGGATTCAATATCTTTGTCGTACATATTTTTCTTTTTATCTGCAATTTTTTTAAAATTTTTAAAGGAGTCGTTTAGTTTATCTTCGCTATTAATTTGAAATCCTAATTGTTCAACTTTTTCTCTAAATGCATGTCTTCCACTATGCTTTCCCAATACTAGGTTAGATTTTGACAAACCCACATCTTCAGGCCTCATAATTTCGTATGTTGCTTGGTTTTGTAACATACCATGTTGGTGAATGCCTGCTTCATGTGCAAAAGCATTTTCTCCTATAATTGCTTTATTTCTAGGGACATGCATACCGGTAACATTAGATACAATTCTGCTTGTATGGTAAAGCTTCTGAGTTTTGATATTTGTCTCTAGACGAAAATGTTTATTCCTTGTTTTTATAGCCATTACAACCTCTTCAAGCGAGCAATTACCAGCTCTCTCTCCAATGCCATTTATGGTACATTCAATCTGTCTTGCTCCAGCTTCTACTGCAGCTAAGCTATTTGCAACAGCCATACCAAGATCATCATGACAGTGGGCACTCAGCCTTACGCTATTAATATTTTTTACATTATCTTTGAGGTATTTAAAAACGCTATAAAATTCACCCGGAATTGCGTAACCAACTGTATCAGGTATATTGATTGTGGTGGCACCCGCCATAATCGCCTCTTCAACAACTTCAGATAAATATTCTAACTCTGTCCTCGATGCATCTTCAGGAGAGAACTCGATATCCTTACAAAATGACTTAGCAAATTTAATATTTTCGATAGCGGTTTTAATAATTTCATCTTTTGCTAGTTTGAGCTTATGCTTTCTATGTATTTCGCTGGTTGCAACAAAAACGTGTATTCTTGGTTTTTTAGCTTCTTTTAGCGCCTCCCAAGCCATTTCAATGTCCCTATTATTGCATCTTGCCAATGCACAAATAGACGGACCCTTGATTTCTTGGGCTATCTTACTTACCGAATCAAAGTCCCCAGGGGAGGCGGCTGGAAAGCCAGCCTCTATTACATCTACATTTAGCTCTTTTAGCGCTTTTGCTACTCTTAGCTTTTCATTAAGAGTCATGCTACAGCCAGGGGCTTGCTCGCCATCTCTAAGAGTGGTATCGAATATAACTACACTATTTTTTTTATCTTTTTTTTCCATTAATTTTTAAGCCAGCTCATTCTTCCTCTGAGTTCTTTGCCTACTATTTCAATTTTACTCTTAATATCTTCTTCGAGGAGTCTGTTATATTCAGGTAATCCTGATTCATATTCAGATACCCAGTTATTAGCAAAGGTACCATCTTGAATATCTTTTAATACCTCCTTCATTTTTTCTCCAGTATGGTCATCTACGACTCGAGGACCTTGAGTTAAGTCTCCATACTTTGCAGTCTCACTAACAAACTCATGCATTTTAGCTAGGCCCCCTTCATGAAGCAGGTCAACTATAAGCTTTACTTCATGCATACATTCAAAGTAGGCTACTTCTGGTTGGTATCCAGCCTCAACAAGAGTACCAAATCCTCTAACTATAAGCTCGGAAAGACCTCCACATAAAACTGCTTGTTCACCAAAAAGATCCGTTTCAGTCTCTTCACCGAATGAAGTATCTAAGACCCCGCCTCTTGTGCCACCAATACCATGAGCATAGGCTAGTGCTCTTGAGTGAGCATTATTAGTTGCATCCTGAGCAACTGCAATAAGACATGGGACTCCTCTTCCTTCTTCATATTGTCTTCTAACTAAATCTCCCGGACCTTTTGGCGCTATAAGAACAACATCTAAATCCCCTCTCGGAGATATCTGTTTATAATGAATATTGAAACCATGAGCGAAAAGGATTGTTATATCCTTTTTCAGGCTATCTTTAATTTCGTCATAAAGCTTTGATTGGGCCATATCAGGAACAAGAAATGCAACGAGTCCAGCATTACTTACTGCATCTTTTGGGCTTAAAACTTCGAATCCATCATTTTGAGCTTTAGCTGAAGTTGCACCACCTGGCCTAAGCCCAATAACAACATCAAAGCCAGAATCTCTTAGATTCATGGCATGTGCCCTTCCTTGGCTTCCATATCCAAGGACTGCAATTCTTTCACCAGTTAATACTTCTGGTTTTACGTCAGATTCAACATAGAGTTTCATTAAATACTCCTAAAAAATAAAATTTGCAAAAAAAAAACCCCGCTTCCGAAGGGTTGCGGGGTTTAGCCATTTACATAAATTTAAGACAATAACCCACGACCACTTGTCCTAAGTAATAATGATACAACCAAAGCATAGTGAATCCGAGCCATATTTACACCGTTTAAAATTACATAATCTTAAAAAGATACCTATATGTCAATGCTTTAGGGTTCGCATTTCAATACAAAAGGTAAGATAGACTACTTCTATTTATAGACTATATTTATTTATTTTATTAAATAAAGTGTTTATTTAGAAAACTATTACTAGTCAAGTTTCTAGTAACTAATCGAGTTTTTGCGCTATTCTTAGTGAATAGAGCAGACTTATTTGTCCTTAATTGATATATACAATAAAGATTCTGATACATTTGTGCTTTAAATTTTAGTTTAATGCTTTTATACTTTGGAATCTTTACGAAATTAAATACATTTTATTTTTTTCTCTAAGTTATAGACATGAGATTATTTTTTATTTTTTACAGAATTTTAGGAGGAGTCATGGGAGCTAGAAGTTACGCAGCGCTTATAACTATATTAACATTTTTTTGTTATGGCGTAGTCTTTAGTCAACCAGCAGTAGATCAGATTGTTGCAGCTGAAGCTATACGTATTCAACAAGCACAAGAATCACAGGGAACTATTGATGAGGTTGTTAACGAAACACGTCAAGTATTTGAAGAGTATAGAGCCGTAATGAAAGAAGTCGATGGACTCCTTGTTTATAACACTTTGCTTGAAAGACAGTTAAGAGATCAGGAACAAACACTTGCAAATTTAAGAGAATCTATTGATAGCGTTCAAGAAATTGAAAGGCAGATATTGCCTTTGCTGGATAGAATGATCGAGGGGCTGGAAAGATTTGTTTCTGCAGACGTTCCTTTCCTTTCCCAAGAGAGGTCTGAGAGAGTAGTTAATCTGAGAAATTTACTTGAAAGAGCAGATGTTACAGCTTCTGAAAAGTTTAGAGTTGTTATGGAGGCTTGGCAAATTGAGAATGACTATGGAAGGACTATCTATTCTTATACAGGTGAGTTAGAAATAGAAGGAAATCTCAGAGAGGTGGACTTTTTACAAATAGGAAGAGTTGCTCTAATCTATCAAACACCTGATGGTCAAAACTCTGGTGTTTGGAATCAGGCTACAAGGCAGTGGCTTCCAGTCGGAAGTGGATTTAGAAATCAAATTAGACAAGGCTTAAGACTTGCTCGTAACCAAGTTGGACCTTCCTTGCTGTTACTTCCAATTATAGCTCCGGAGGAAGGATAATGAATAAATTTATACTTAGTTTAATTTTATCAATTTCATTTAGTGGATTAGCTATATCTCAATCCGATGATGGCGTTCTATCACTTGATGATTTATTACAGCTAGTTGAACAAGGTAGGGCATCAGATAATGCTTCTGAAAATGAAAGGATAGAGCGTTTTCAGTCTGCTCAAGCCGACCAAGAGGGATTACTCCAGGATGGGATAAGCCAAAGAGCTTCAGAAGAAAGAAGAAGTGGCGTGCTAGAGACTAATTTTGAAGAAAATGAATTATTAATATCAGATGTTCAAGAGCAACTTGATACTAGACTTGGTTCGCTTAGAGAGCTATTTGGTGTATTACAGCAAGTTGCTGGTGATGCTAGGTCTCAATTTGATAACTCTTTCACCAACGTTGAATATCCAGGTCGTTCTGAGTTTTTAACAGAGCTTGCCGCTAAGATGGGATCGAGTGATCAATTAGCCACAATTGAGGAAATAGAGCGTCTTTGGTTTGAGCTTCAGCGTGAAGCAACAGAGCAAGGAAAGGTTAAGCTAATTCCAGACTTTAGAGTAATAACAGAAAATGGTGAAGAAAGCTTTGAAGATATAGTTAGAATTGGAACTTTTAATGTAGTAGCGGATGGTAGATATTTATCTCATAACCCAGATACAAATACATTATCCGAACTTCAAAGACAGCCTGAGCAAGGAAGGTTTACTGGAAGTACTAGCGATATAGTTAGAGCTGATTCTGGCAGTGGTGTAGTAAGCTTTGGCCTAGATCCAACTAGTGGCGTGTTACTTTCTGCATTAGTAGAGACTCCTAATTTAGTAGAGAGGATTGGACAAGGTGGAATTGTTGGGTATGTTATTATTTCTTTGGGGTTATTAGGCCTGCTTCTATCACTAGAAAGGCTGTTTTCATTAACTATGGCTGGTAGAAGAGTAAAGGCTCAGTTAAAGCAGAGCACGCCATCTGATGATAATGCTTTAGGAAGGGTTCTTATGGTTTATGATACCAATAAGAGTGCTGATACTGAAACGTTAGAGCTCAAGCTAGGAGAAGCTATTTTAAAAGAAACGCCAGCTTTACAACGTGGCATCCTGTTTATTAAGGTTATTTCGGTAGTAGCTCCTTTAATGGGCCTTCTAGGTACAGTTACAGGAATGATAAATACTTTCCAAGCTATTACTTTGTTTGGAACAGGTGATCCAAAGACAATGGCAGGAGGTATTTCTCAAGCGCTGGTTACAACAGTATTAGGCCTGACTGTTGCTATACCAACAGTTCTGCTCCACACTTTAGTCAGCGGTAGAAGTAAGAGTATTACTCAAATACTTCAAGAGCAGAGTGCTGGACTTGTTGCAGAGCAATCGGAGAAATCTTAGGTATTATAGTTTTGAGGGGATTGAGTATTGGAAAATCCCCACAATTCTTTTGAATAGAGGTATTTAGACTATGTTTTTAATTGATGCTTGGGAAGCTATTAGAGATTTCTTAGAACTCGGAGGCCCTATTCTTCGAGTGATAGGCATTAATATTTTTTTTCTCTGGGTGTTTATCCTTGAGCGGCTAATATATTATAGAACTGGAATGATTGATCTTGTGAATGATTCAATTGATGAGTGGAATAGTAGGAGTGATAAGTCTTCATGGAATGCCATTCAGATTAGAGAGTCTCTAATATCTAAAGCTAAAATAGCAGCAGATAAAAGCTTACCAATGATACAGACTCTTGTTGCTCTTTGCCCGCTTTTAGGCTTGATGGGAACTGTGACTGGTATGATTCAAGTTTTTGAAGTTATGGCAATGTCAGGAACAAGCAATGCTCGAGCAATGGCAGCTGGTGTTTCTAGGGCAACGATTCCAACAATGGCAGGTATGGTTGGAGCTCTTTCTGGAGTATTTTTTGTGACCATCCTAACAAGAGCTTCAAAGCGTTATTCTTCTGATTTAGAAGAAAATTTGTTGAGAGGCTAACTATATATGAGAAAGCATATTGCAAATCTTAAGAGCGAAGAAGATGAGAATGAAATAAATCTAACTCCAATGTTAGATGTTGTTTTTATAATGCTTATTTTTTTTATTGTTACTGCCTCTTTCATAAGAGAATCAGGCTTAGACGTAAATAGACCAGATCAAAATGAAGCGCAGGTTGTTCAGGAGGAGGGGGCCATACTGGTTGTAATTGACTCTACTGATGATATCTGGATAGATAACAGAGTTGTAGACGTAAGGGCAGTAAGAGCTAATGTAGAGAGATTACATGCTGAAGACCCTGAGAGACCAGTAGTTGTTCAAGCAGCTAAAGCTTCAAGTGCAGAGTTATTAGTTTCTGTGATGGACGCAGCAAGGCAAGCAGATATATATGATATTTCAATCGCTGCAGGAGATTAGAATAATATGAGAGAATCAGTTCTTGAACAGTTACAGCAAGATGAGGAAGCTGAAATAAATCTAACTCCAATGTTAGATGTTGTTTTTATAATGCTTATTTTTTTTATTGTTACTGCTGTTTTTGTTAAAGAGCCAGGAGTTGAGATTTCTAGGCCTGATGCATTAACGGCATTTGTTCCAGAAAAGGGTAGTATTTTTATAGCAGTAACAGCAGCTAATGAGATTTGGGTTGATAAGAGAAGTGTAGGGCCTGAAGGCGTTAGGGGTGCAATTGAGAGACTCCATTCAGAGAATCCCGAGGGTGGAGTGATCATTCAGGCTGATAGAGAGGCTGCTAATGAATTTGTTATTAATGTGATGGATGCTGCTAAAGCCGCTGGAGTTAGTGAGATAACTATAGCTGCAGCTGCTCCTTAATTAAGTTTATATATTCGGAGGTCAATATAATGAAAAGATATGGTTTTTCGATTTTATTGGGTACAGCGATAACTTTCGCATTACTTTTTATAATGCAGTTATTAATAGCTACTGGAAGAGGTGCTTTGACAGAGGCCTCAACATTTAGAATTGCTGACTTTGTTAGAGTAGAGAGAAATGAGGTTATTGAAACTAAGGAAAATAAGCCAGAGAAGCCTCCAGAACCAGAAATTCCACCAGAAATTCCAGCTCCTTCAGCTGATAATTTTGATAACTCAATGTCTGTTTCAATGAGTGCACCAAATATGAGTGCAAATATGAATATGGGAGGAGTCGGATTTGGTATTAGTGATGGCGAGTATCTTCCGATTGTCAAAGTTGCGCCTGTTTATCCTTCAAGGGCTCTTTCAAGAGGCTTAGAGGGTTTTGTGATAGTTGAATTTACAGTTACTCGAAGCGGAACAACAAAAGATGCTTTTGTAGTAGAATCTACAAGTAGCTTGTTTGAGAGAGCGGCAGTAGAAGCAGCGTTGAAGTTTAAGTATAAACCAAGAGTAATTGATGGCGAGGCAGTAGAGGTTCCTGGTGTGAGGAATAGAATTAGTTTCGAGATTTCAGATTAATTTATATTAGGAGTAACTATGTATTCAGTTGTCAAAATTATCCTTTTTTCACTTTTACCAGTTTTGTTTTATCCTCAGTTAGTAGTTGCTCAGGAAGGAATGGGTATGGGTATGGGAGCTGCTGAACAGAGAACTAGGCGAACTCCTGCTATGAGACAAAGGATATATGAAACTCTTTCTGAAGCTCAAGAACTAATGGAGATGGATGAAACTGAATCAGCTTTAGAGGTAATGTCAGAGCTTCGCCAAAGAGATGATCTTAATAGCTATGAAGTTGCTCAAATGTGGAACTTTTATGCTTTTATTTATTTTGCAGAAGATAATTTTCCAGAAGTAATTCGTGCATATGAAATGGTTTTAGCACAGCCTGATTTACCATTAGGAATGGAAACAACAACTCGTTACACGCTATGTCAGTTATTTTTTCAACGAGAAGAATATGAGCGTTCAATGCAAATGCTTGATTCATGGTTTGCGCTAGAGGCTACACCTGGACCAGATGCATATGTTTTGAAAGCACAGCTATTTTATCAAATGGAGCAGTGGAGAAATGGAATTGAACCAGTTGACACTGCTATATCGATAGCCAAAAGACAAACAGCAGAGAAGTTTATTAGAGATAACGAAGCCATTAGGATAGAAAATGAGAGACGTAGAGATGTTAATGCTGATGGTGGTGAACTGGTAAATGAAGAGACCGGCGAAAGGACTATTCTAGAAATGCTTAGCGAGATTGAGTCTGCTGAAAGCATGTGGCCGGTTGAATTAAATGAAAACTGGTATAGACTTTTAAATGTTTTTTATTATGAGCTTGATGAGTACGATAGCGTTATAACTGTTCTTAGGACAATGATTGAGTTATGGCCTAAGAGGGATTATTTTGTGCAACTATCAGGTATTTATGGGCAAGAAGGTAATGACGAAGCTCAGCTTTCTCTTTATCAGACAGCATATGAGGCTGGATGGCTTGAAAGAGGGACGGAGTTAGTTACACTTTCTCAGTTGTTGTTGGGCGCAGGAATTCCTATACAGTCTGCCTATATTATGGAAGAAGGGTTAAACTCCGAAGTTATTGAATCTACAGAAGCAAATTGGAGAGTACTCTCTCAAGCTTGGCAATTAGCTCAAGAAAACGAAAAAGCTATTCCTGCATTAAGCACAGCAGCTAATCTTTCAGATAATGGAGAGCTTGATATCAGATTAGCACAGGCTCATCAAAATTTATTACAATGGGATGATTGTATTGAGTCTGCTAGAACTGGCTTAAGAAAGGGTGATTTAAGAAGAGAAGACCAGGGCAATATGATTTTAGGAGCTTGTTTATTTGAAATAAGTGAATTTGATGCTTCTAGAACCGCATTTACCAGAGCAAGTCAAGACACAAGAAGTAGAACAAATGCAGAGAGTTGGATTCAGTATGTTAATGCTGAGGAAGATAGAGAACTTCAGTTGCAAGCAGCCATGGCAGACCTCTAGAGATCCTCTAATATTTCTCCAATATTAACTGATTCACCATTTTCTCTACTAATAGCTCTAATCCTCATTGATCTAGCTCCATTTCGAGGGATTGCTCCGGTTATGTTTAGGACTTCACCATTTAGTAAGGTATTTTTAGACCAACCTCCTCTAGAGAGCTTATTCGGCGCAGTCAATTCACCTTGCCAGCTATCTATTGCTCCATCGTTATTTATAACGTCAAAATAAACCTGAACATGGGGATTAACAAATCTAAAATTAGTAACTATACCGGTTAAGGTTATATTTTCTTGCGAGTAGGCAGCAAAACCATGGTGTGATAATGCAATATTCGATAGGTTAAAATTAAGTAAGAATAGAATAAAAATTAAAATAGAGTTTCTTAACATATTTTCTCCTAATACAGTTATTAAATAACAATGATATTATTACTTATTTCATGTTAGATTACTTAATAATTTTTTAATTTTTTGAAATGTTAGGCTATATAGGTAAATATTTTGACAATAAAATCTAGTAAATTAATTCAAAATGTAAGATATGAGATCAGAGGAACTCTAGCTAAGCGTGCACATGAACTAGAGCTAAAAGGTTATGAGATCATTTCTTTGAATATTGGTAATCCAGGTCTTTATGGCTTTAGAACTCCAGAGTCTATGCGTTTAGCCATGATTGAAAACTTAGAGAGTAGTGAGGCGTACTGTGGGCAGAAAGGTATTTTTCCTGCTAGAGAGGCTGTAGTGATGCAGCAGCAAGAAAGGGGTATTAAAGGTATTAATGCTGAACATGTCTTTATAGGAAATGGTGTTAGTGAGCTTATAGATTTAACGCTTAGAGCACTCTTGAATCCTGGTGATGAAGTTTTAATACCTAGCCCAGATTATCCATTATGGTCAGCAGCAACCTCTTTGAATGGAGGTAAGCCAGTTTATTATCCTTGCCCTAAAGAACTTAATCATCATCCAGATATTAATATTTTAGCCTCATTAGTCAATAAAAATACCAGAGCTATTGTATTAATTAATCCTAATAACCCGACAGGAGCTGTTTATAGTAAAGAGACTTTATTGGCTGTTGCAGAGATAGCTAGAAAAAATAATTTAATTATTTTATCTGACGAAATTTATGATCAAATGGTTTATCCAGGAGAAAGCTTTGTACCAATGGCAACTATCTGCCAAGATGTTCTTTGTGCAACTTTCAGTGGACTATCTAAGGTTTATAGAGCCTGTGGATATAGAGTAGGATGGGTTTCGTTTAGTGGCGAAATAATAAAAGGGAAGGGTCTTTTAGACTCTATGGATTTACTCGCTGCTCTTAGGCTATGTAGTAATGTGCCTGGTCAATGGGCTGTTCAAACAGCCTTAGGAGGCTCTCAAAGCATAAAGAAATTATGTTCTACAAATGGCCGTTTATTTAATACACGAAAAGTAATCACTAATTTAGTAAATAAAAGCGAATACTTGAATTATATAGAACCCTCAGGCGCGATGTATGCTTATATTTCTATAGATGAAAGAGCCTTTCCAGGCATTGATGATCAAGATTTTGCTCTCAGATTACTCGAGGATGAACATGTATTGATTGCTCCTGGATCAAGCTTTAATGTTCCTGATAAGAATTATTTTAGAATAACTCTCCTTCCAGAAGAAGATATCATTTATAGAGTTTTTAAAAAAATAAATAAGCTGCTAAATAAAATGCTTAGTTGAGATTAGTAAATTTAATGTTAAGAGAGTTAATTGATAGATTATCTAAAGATCAAAAGATAATTGTAGATTCATTTTCAGAAGCGATACAGCTTGAAAATATATTAAAAAAGGATATAAATTTTAGGGCTGCTGAACATAGTATAAAAGATAGAATAATTACAAAAAAAAAGTGGGCTGAGTTATTTTTTTTAAGTATTCCCGCTTCCAAAAAATACTTATTAATTGATTCATTTAAAGAGGAATTAATCTGGCAGGAGGTAATTAAATCAAACTCATCAAGTCTTATAAATTTATCTCATACTAGTTCACTTGCTTCTTCTGCAAGACATATTATTAAGCTATATAACTTAAATATTTCTGATTTAAGAAAAAATACTTTGAATCCAAATATAAATCGTTTTACTTATTGGTTAGAATTATTTGATGAATATCTCAAAAAAAGAAATTGGATTACTTATGATGATATTTTTCCAAATTTACTAAGTAGTGGATCCCTTTCTAGCACTGAATTAAAAAATCTAATTTTCTTTAATTCTCTTCAAGATAATTCATTATTACTACTAAAAAGTCAGTTGAAAGAGATTGATAAATTTAATCTCATTCAACTACAACCAATAAGTAAATCTAAAGCTTTTAAAGTAGCATTCGATAAGTCTTCTGATGAGATAGATATAGCAATATCATGGGCCGTTGAGAGGATTCGTAATAATAAAAAATTATCTATAGCTATTGTTATACCTGACTTTATGAATAATTTTCAGTTAAAACAGATAGTAAGTGATTCAATTAATAAAAATATTAAATCACAGAATGAGATAGACTTATCCTATTTATCTGATTTGGGTGTAGTTTCAATTTCTAACAACCAGATAATAATGACAGCGTTTAAGACACTTGAAATGTTTATTAATAGCAGTGATTTTTCTTTTTTCTCTAGGTGGCTACGGAGTCCATATATTGATTGTCCATTTATAGATATTAATAAGAGGTCGCTTTTAGAAATTGAGTTAAGAGATAGGTTGTTTACTCAAATTAACTTTATAGATAGTTTCCAAAAGGCTGGTTTGAAAGAATACATTCAGACTAAGAATAGTGATTTCTCATTATTTTTATCTAAAGCAATAAATTATTATTTATCTTTGCCTAAAAAACAGACCCCAACTAACTGGGCTAAATGTTGGCTTAAATTATTAGGAATGATGGGATGGCTTCATACTATTAATAATTCAGAGAGAGAGGTAGTTTTATTATGGGAAGAGTCAATAAAAAATTTTTCTGATTTATCATTAATAGTAGGTGAGGTCAGTTTTAAAAAGGGATTATCAATTTTTTCATCTATATTAAATAATAAAAACTATATTAATAGCCCTTCTGACAAGTCTATTTATATAATTGATAGCATCGAAGAAGTTTCTGCTGGACATGATTTGATTTGGATTACTGGTCTAAATAATCACTGCTGGCCTAGGCAGTCATCTCCAAACCCATTGATACCGAATAGTTTACAAGTAGAGCTTAATTTACCCTCAGCATCACCTAATATATCACTTGAATACTCTAAAAAACTAATGAAGAGGATTGAGAGCTCCGCAAAAGAAGTAGTATATAGTTCTTCAAGAATATTTTTAGATATTATTGGCAGGCCTAGTCCTTTATTAGATAATTACCCAGTATTAAAACTTCCAAATCATTTTATTTCTGGTAATAGTAATAGGCAGAATAAAAAGCTTATAGAGCAGATATATGATAAGCCTCCAAGGTTTAAAAAAAATAAAATTAGCCATGCCATTTCTGTATTAAACTACCAATCAAAATTTCCACTAATAGCTTTTTTAATAGGACAGTTATCTTGCCAATTAATAAGTCCTATCACTAAGGGCATTTCTCCTTCAATAAGAGGCATAATAGTACATAGAGCTTTAGAGCTTTTATATAGTGATCTAGATGTTTCTAATAAGTCATTTTTTAGTAAAGATCATATTGATAAAAGTATTCAAAAATCTCTTAATGAATCATTCGGCATGGCAAAAGATAAACTAAAAGTACTATATGACTTAGAGAAAAAACGGCTTGAGCTAATCATTAGTTCATTATTACTAGACGAGTTTCATAGAGAAAAATTTAAAATATATTCGACTGAAAAATTAAATACAATAGAATTGTTTGGTATTAATATTAGTTGCCGTTCAGATAGGGTAGATATTTTAGATAATAAGGGCCTTGTTGTTATTGATTATAAAACAGGATCTTTATCAAATACTAATGATTGGTTTAAGGATAGAGTAGAAAATATACAATTACCCCTTTATGCTCTTATTTATAAGGATAATATAAGTGGAGTGCTTAATATAAATTTAAATCCTAATAATAATAAGTATAGTGGTGTTTTAAGGGAAGATATTAAATTCCCTGGGATAGATAAAAAATTTAGTAAGGAGCAGTGGGGAGGAGTTTTATCTTCTTGGGAAGATAATATCTCCTTACTTATAAAAGAATTTGTTAGTGGAGATGCCCGGGTTCTGAGTAATAAGAATGAATTAGTAAATAATTATTATTTACCAGTAGTACGAGTTAATAATAAATATGAAGAATGATACACCAGAGAGACAAAATGCATTAGATGTAAAAAAATCTTATATAGTTCAGGCTCCAGCTGGATCAGGTAAAACAGAATTACTTATTCAGCGTTATTTAGCATTATTACTGGAGGTATCGGAACCAGAGCAAGTTTTAGCAATAACATTTACCAAAAAAGCTTCATTGGAGATGAAGGAAAGGGTAATAGATTCAATTAATACTGCAAAACAGTTAGAAATTCCAAAGGAAGAATTTAAGGTTAATACTTATAATTTGGCAAGAAAAGTAATTGATAGAAGTATTAAAAAGTCATGGAATATAGAGCTTCAGCCATATAGATTAAAAATCATAACTATTGATGCTGTCAGCTCATCTATTGTTAATGATATGCCAGTTTTATCAGGCGGAATATCAAAATATAAGATTGTTGATAACGCTGAGAAATTCTATTCATTAGCTATCAAGAGGCTCTTAGAGAGAATGGATAATAATCCTGATCTTCATGATGCGTATAAAAATGTATTTTATCATCTAGATGGAAATTATAATTATTTTAAATCTTTGTTATTAGATATGCTTCTAAAAAGAGACCAATGGCTTCCATATTTAATGACAGAGAGTTTTTTTAATAAAAATAGTATAGAAGTAGCTCTTTCAGGAGTAATTGAGCATTACTTATTAGAGGTTACGAAAAATATTCCAAGTAGATTAATGAATATTTTGCTAGAGATTATCCCTCTGATTCCTGACAACGATAGTACTGAATATTCTAACTCTTCATGGAGAGAGTTAAAGAAAATTCCTCCGCCCAAAGCAAAATACTTAAATGATTGGAAGATAGTTTCTTGTCTATTGATTACTAATACTGGAACATGGAGAAAGAATATACCCTCTAAATTTTCTATAAATAATGATTATAAAAAAGTACTTATTAATGAAATATATAATCTAGAAAGTAATAGTTATTTACTATCATTGCTATATAAAATTAAAAAGCTTCCAGTATATAGCTATGATGAAAATCAAAGTAATATGTTTAAGTCATTAAGATTATTACTAATTAATTTAGTTGCTAATCTCAAAGTTGTATTTAATGAGCAAAGGGTTACAGATTTTATAGAGATTAATCTTTCAGCCTCTGAGGCATTGGGATCTATTGATAGACCCTCAGATTTATTATTAGCCCTTGATTATTCTATTAAACATATTCTAATAGATGAGTTCCATGATACTTCTTTTACTCAATTTAAATTACTTCAAGCCCTTACCTCGGGCTGGCAAAGAAATGACGGTAGGACAATTTTTCTAGTGGGCGATCCTATGCAGTCTATTTATGGCTTTAGAGATGCAGATATATCTTTATTTGAAGAAGTTATTAATAATGGTATAGGAGATATTGAGATCCAACCATTATTTCTTTGTAATAACTATAGAAGTTCCGAACAAATAGTTGAATGGATCAATTTAAGATTCAAGAAATTATTCTCACCTAATAGCGATCTTTTATCTGATTTTATAAAATTTCGTCCTAGCGTATCTAAAAAAATATCAAATAATGATAGTTTTATTAAATACGTTAACTTTAATAGTTCTAGTGAGTTTAAGGAAGTCTCTAAAGTGGTTGATATTATTAAATCCGAGCTAGAAAGGGATGCTAATCAGACTATTGGTATTTTGGTTAGATCAAGAAATCATCTATTTGGTTTACAAGAGAAACTAAACTCTAATGGAGTGCATTGTAATGCTATCGAAATAAATTCCTTTAAAGACTCTGATCTTATACAAAACTTAATTGGCTTAACTAGAGGGCTTCTTCATTTAGGTGATAGAGCTGCATGGATTTCCATACTTAGAGCCCCATGGTGTGGCATCACATGGCCTGATCTAGTTAATTTGCTACAAGACAAAGAAACAATGACTATATCAGAAATTATAAACTCTGATCATGCTTTTAAAAATATTTCTATCGATGGTAATTATAGATTAAAAAAATTAAAAAAAATATTAAATCAATCTAATAAGTATAGAAGTAAATTAACATTATCAGAGTGGATAAAAAAAATCTGGTTAAAGCTAGACGGCCCTGAGTTATTTTTTTCTGAAGAAGAGCATCTTGCCGAAAGTTTTTTTAATATACTTCACTCAGTAGAGGATAATGGTGATTTAGAAGATCCTATAGCATTAGGTAATTATTTTAATTCATATGTTCCAAGTAATAATAACGTTGACTCAAATATAAATATTATGACGATTCATAAATCTAAAGGATTAGAGTTTGATACGGTAATTCTTTTTGGTCTAGGAAGGGCGCCAGTTAATGAGAAGAGTAAATTATTAGAGTGGTTAGATTTTACAAAGAATAATAAAAAAGAGTATATTTTTTCTCCAATATCACCAATAAATAGTGAACCTTACCCCCTTTCTCAATTTATTAAATATATTAATAATAAAAAACGAGATCTTGAGAAGAAAAGACTCTTTTATGTTGCTACCAGTAGAGCTAAGAGTAGGTTATATCTTCTCTCTAATTTAAACCCAATATATAAAAAGCCATTTACTGGTACTTTTCTATCATTCTATTGGGATGATGTTAAAGATCAATTCAAAAAAACAACAGATGTAGATAATGCTATTAAGTCAAATAATGGCTTAGTAAAGATACCTCTGAGACGATATATTATAGATAAGGAGTAGTATTTTATAGGGTTCCAGTAAAATTAAAGCTTCTAAATCCAGAGCTATCTGGACTACCTGTCATTAGCTCTATTCCTTGAATAAGAGCAGTATTTTGATTCCCAGAAGACTTAATTAGTCCAGATATTTCATATGATTTATTTTGACTGATGTTTAGGGTTCCTTGTACTTGTATGGGATTATTTTCTAAATTAGTTATTGATGCTCTAATGCTTTCATTCCCATCGTTAAAAAAAATAACTTTATAGTCGCCTAGTTCTACTCTTTCATTATTTGTAGTGGTATAAATCAATGGCGCATTAAGATTATTAATAAATAATTCACCACTAATGATAGGCATTGAGCTATTATTAATTTCTATCTGGGATAATCTAGCAGAGATAGAGCCATTGACTTGGGAAATAGGTAGATAGCGATAAAAATCTGATAGACTAAAATCTGCTAAAGTATCATTTAGGTAGATTTTATTGTTTCTTATGGAAAGGTTAGATCGAAAAGTACCACTGTTAGAGTTACCAATAATTGTTGCATCTACTCTAAATAAAAATAATGAATAAAGATTAATATGCCATCTTAAATTATGAAGTCTAGTATCGTTAATATTGACTAGCTTTGATGAGCCATTCCATATTGTTCCTTCAACACCTGCAATATCAATATTATTTATGTTATTTATAATTAGCTGAACTGGTACCTTATAAGTCATTAGAGACAAAAAGATTAAAATAAAAAAATAAATATATTTTTTCATTATTAGGGCTTAGCTAAGACTAGGCTTGAGTTTACTAGCCCACTTTGAGAGCTGTTATCAAGATTAATAGACTCAACAATAATTCCATATGTGGTATTCAGACTTAGAAGCCAACTAAGCAAATTATTGAATGACGCATTTTCAAATGTTAGTCTAATTTTATTTTCATTTTCAGGCTGGTTTCTAATTAGGGTTCCTTCTAGATTATATGATCGATGGCTTTGGTCTACTAATAAAACTAATGATTGATTAATTTCTTGAAGCAATCTTTCATTAATTCTAATAACTGGAAGATTTTGTAGCTTTTGTAATGAAATTAAAGTTTCATAATTATTATCAATAGATGTATTGATCTTTATTTTCTTAGCTATTAGTGGTTTCCATAGTGCTATCCAAAAAATTAATGCTAATAATAGACATAGGCCTATAGATAAGAAAATCTTATCTCTTTGATTAGCTGATAAGAACCATTCTTTGATCACAACACCTCCCTAATCTGAAGCCTACCATCAATGCCATTATCAGTTTGGTTAGTAGATTGTATTGTTACAGATAGTTGAATTAAACCTTCAATTGAACTTGTAAATGTATCTAATGTGGCTATATCTGGAGTTGTAATTCTCATATCCATAGTATCTTCTCTAAATACTATAGATTCCAAAACAATATCAGAATTAAAGGATCTTGCAATCTGTTCGATAATTTCTAGAAATAAGCTTGTATTTATATTATTTAGATCAGTAGGTGTATTATTTAGTTGCTCGTCAACCATAAATTTACAGGTATTAATATCAGAAGACCCAAAAATACTATGGCATTGATCTTGTATATTATTTAAAAGAAAATTATTTTCATTTTCGATCTTAGATATTTCTAACAGCTGTAAAAAGAAGCTAGTAATTATAATTACTAGTAGCAATGAAGAAGATAAAATCCACGGTTTGAATAAAGCAAGCCAATTAGTCGCAGGAGCAAAGTCACGAACAAGAAAACTATTACCTGGTTTTTTTATTAAATTTGCACCTAGGCCAGGTAATAAACCATTTTTAAATTTAAGAAAATTAACACTTGTTGTTTTGTCTCTAAGATTATTTATTTCAACCTTACATCGATCATAGCCAGTATGATCTGTGTAAAGATTAATATTATTTACTAAATCTTTTGATTTAAAAGTATCAGGTAACATTTCCCATATATGGATTAAATTAAAATTTTCTAAAACGAATGGCAACTCTCCAGGAATTTTTCCATACGTTAGATTTTTTTCAGCAATTAATGTTAAGTGTCCTGGTGTATCTGGTACTCCCTGTGTATCACTATATATATGTGTGGGAGTAATATTTTCTTCTTTAAGCCTATCGATAAGTTTTTGCAGGTAGTCTTTTGATGTGGTTGCTACTAATACTTCATTTTTATTTTTAATTAATTTATATGTAAAGAATAGTTTTTCTGGATCTTCAGCCATATCTTCTTCGATCAAGTAGGGCAACATCTTTTGGATATTAGATTTATTTTTAGTCGGGATTTTATATTTCTTTAATGATACCTTGGTTCCTGGAATTAAAATGATTATTTTAAATTTACTTGCTTCTTTAGAGGCATCAGAGAGGCTGCCCTCTTTTACTTCTTGAGTGGCATGACCATTTTTATCGATTCTTATCCAATTGCAGAAAAAATCATCATTTAATAGTCTTATTATAAAATATTCTGACATATCTCAAGAGGCTCCAAGGCTTCTATATACAGATTTTACGATACCGCTTATATCTCGATAAAGTAAAGAGTATAGCGTATTTTGATCTGAGCCTATTGTGACAGTTGCTTCAAGAAGAAAGTATTCACTTGACGAAGTTAATCTTCTTAACATGTCAGGCTCGATAAGGCTTTCAAACCTCTCATTTACATTAGCAAAGTAGAGGCTACCTCTTTCTTGAGATATAGCTATAGCTTGATTTATATCAATTTCATCTGATAGCGAAGCAATTATATATGCAGAAGAAGTATTGATATTTTGAGGAGTTCCAGAAGGTAGAGCAGCTATATGCGGCTCTAGAACCATAAGAACTTCTTTTGTTATACCATCCATAGCCATTAGTTCACTTGTGGAGGTAATAGAAACATTTGGCGACCTATAAGGCGGGGTATTAGCTGAGTAAACGTCATCTTCCGCGCCATTGGGAAAATTAGGAATATTATCCGGATCTATCCAATCAATTACGGCACTTGCAATATTAGGATCTATTTCTAGTATAGTTAGTAGTCTACGAAATTGCATATCTGCAAGACTGTCAACATCACCATGAGTATTTATTAAATTATTAACATTAAATCTACTTTGTAAATCTATGATTTTACCAGAAATATATCCACCATCAATTGGCATTGGCGGCAGTTCATTTGCCCATATTTCACCAAGATAATCCAAGTCTGCAGTATTAATTTTATCTTGATAAAGTATATTTCCAGCCCATGCCTCAGCACTTTGGAGCATCATCATTATTTGTTCAGAATTGACAGTACTTTCTGCCTGCCTTTGGTATATTTGTGCATTCCACATTATTTTAGTTGCTAATACCGAAGTGATCATTAGTATTAACATAGCAGTTAGTATGGCAACTCCTTCTTGTTTTTTGATTTTTATAGCTATGCTCCTACTTCTATAGTTCGCCAAATTTCACCCATGTCATCTAGAATTATTCTAAATTCAATCAGCCTTGGCCTTATTTCTAATCTTTTTGGATTCTCAATTAAGAGAGGGGGCCACTCAAGGTGCCATTCACCATTATTATCAAGCATTCTGATTGTCATATCATTAATACCTGTTAGTAACTCAGTTCTTGTGGGGGGTGTTGAGAGAGTCCTATCCATGACACTCCATGTGAACCTTACTAATTTACTATCTTCTTGATCATAACTTACTCTTAAAACAGATCCTCTAGGTAGCCCCATGAGGTTGCTCCATCCACCTCTACTAAATTCAAGATCATATTGAGAATTAGGATCAACTACAATACTTGGAAGCCACGCCTCTCCAAGCTCTTCTCTTGTAGGGCGAGGATGTATTTGTGATAAATCATTAGATACTATTCTTACTGCTAATTGAACCTCTCTCCATCTATCTAGCCGCTCTTGAGAGATTATTTGATGATCTATAACTCTTGATAATCCGCTAAGTGCTATTATGCCTATGACCGCAACAATTGATATTGCAACTAATAACTCTATTAAAGTAAAGCCTTTATTCATAAGCTATCTAGAGGCACATCCTGGTCCTGCACCGGCTATACAGTAATTAGATAGCCAGTTATATTCAGCAATTCCAATTGGTATTGGCGGCTCTATCAATGCAGTTAATATATGAATTGGCCTTTCTCTATTTTCCTCCTCAAAGATAGATACATTTACTCTCCTTAGTTGGTTTACTGGTGAGCTTAAGACTTCTATTTCCGTAAACCAGACTCTATTTGAGAATTCAATTTCGTTACTGCTAGAACCAATAGCTGGCCAAGTATTTGAACTTGATAGTTCGGCCATAGTATTTGATGCAATCCAACTTGCTAAAACCTTTTGTTCAAGATATGCAGAATTAATAAAAAAATGACTCATTTGGCTATTAATAGCCATCATAGCAAGGCTAACTATAACTAGAGAAACCATAGTCTCAATAAGTGTGAATCCCCTCATTTTTTTTCTATGTGTCAATGAAATCCTCAATAAGATCAATTTTTGAGCTAGAATCAATATTTATGATGTATCTATTTAATGAATTATTCCTATTTAAATATATTTTAAAGGGCATGGCCTCACCCGAAGAGAAAAATATTACATGAGGAGATATAGTTTCTTGATTATTTAGATTTAGGCTAGCCTCTAGATTTATTTCTCTATCTTCGATTAGTAAGGATAATGATATTGATTCTCGTAAGTCGCGAGATGATAGAAGGTTCTCATCTGTAGGCGTATACCATATTTTTCTATTATTATCATATAGATATAAATGATAGCTAGATTTAGTAAAAAGTAACCCAAAATTTTTATTCCTTACTATTGCTTCTTCATTCATAAGATTTATGAGTGAATTTATCCTAAAAGCCTCCCATTCCAAATCTCTATCAACTCCTGCGGTATTTATTGATAAAACTGTTGTACCAATAAAAATACCTATGATTACCAATACAACAAGAATTTCTATCAGTGAGAATCCTCTAGCTAATTTTTTATTATTTTTTTTACTAGTTAATATTCCAATTTCCAATATCTGCATCTAAATCTATACCACCTTCTTGCCCATCTGCACCAAAAGAGTAGAGGTCAAATTGACCTCTTTGACCAGGGTATTGATAATTATAAGTATTATTCCATGGATCTAGTGGAATTCTATCTAGGTATGGCCTCCAATTTGGCGCAATTGCATCGCCGGGATCAATTGCTAGAGCTTCTAGGCCAGCTTCAGTTGCCGGATAGCGATAATTATCTAAACGAAAGAGATCTAAAGCAGTTTGTATACTATTTATATCGCTTTCAGTCCTAGCCACTAGAGCTCGATCAATATTACCAATTACGTTAGGAGCTATAATAGCTACCAATAGCCCCATTATTACTATAACAACCATTATTTCAATAAGACTAAAGCCTTTTTGAAGAGTTTTAAGATATTTTAGTTTATTTTTTTTTATCATCGCCCTTAACCATTATCTTATTTTCAAATTAATTTAAATAAATAAATTCTTATTATAATATAATCTATCACTAACAACTATTCAGATTGATATAAGAAATGATTGATAAGCAAAAAAACAAATCGCCTTATGGCCTTGATGGCGAAGTAGCATTGATAACTGGCGCGTCGAGAGGTATTGGTCGCTCAATATGCATAACCTTAGCATCCCAGGGAGCTGTTGTTATAGGTTCGTCCACATCAAAAAAAGGATCAGAATCTATATCAAATTACCTTAAAGAGCTGGGACTTAAAGGAAGGGGTGTTGAGTTAGAGTTGAATGATCATGAAAATATCGAAAGATTGTTTAAAGATATTATAAATAATGAGGGTTACCCCACTATTGTTGTTAATAATGCTGGCATTACTAGAGATGGTCTATTGATGAGGATGAAGCCAGATGAATGGAATGATGTTATTTCAACAAATTTAACCTCAATTTATTGGATATCTAAAGCATCTATCAGAGGTATGCTAAAAGAAAAAAAAGGCAGGATTATCAATATATCTTCAGTAGTTGGAGTTACTGGAAATCCCGGGCAAACAAATTATTCGGCCGCAAAAGCTGGGATAATAGGTTTCACTAAATCTTTGAGTCGAGAGCTAGCCTCAAGAAACATAACTGTTAATTGCGTAGCACCTGGATACATAAAAACAGATATGACAGAGATGATAAGTGAATCAATAAGAGAGGATATAATTAGTAATATTCCACTTTTAAGACTTGGCAATCCAGAAGATGTAGCCTCTGCTGTTTTGTTTTTGTCTTCTGATGCTGCGTCTTATATTACTGGTGAGACGTTAAATATTAATGGCGGCTTAGCCATGATTTAACACAAATTTGCTTTTATAAGTTATTGATATATAGATATTTATTTCTAAGTGTGGATTGAATGCTAACTTTGACATAAAATACGCCACTTATTAGATTTTGTTTGTTATGTATTTAACATCTGTATGAGGGAGAAAATATGAGCACTATCGAAGATCAAGTAAAGTCAATTATTTCTGAACAATTAGGGGTAAAGCTAGAGGACATTAGAAACGATGCGTCCTTTGTAGATGATTTAGGCGCAGATTCATTAGATACCGTTGAGCTTGTTATGGCTTTAGAAGAGGAGTTTGATGCGGAAATTCCAGATGAGGTAGCTGAGAAAATTACCACAGTTCAGAATGCTATAGACTACGTTAGTTCAAATAAGTAATTTCTAAAATTATTTTTATACTTTATTTATAGTATTTTTACCATAGTGAGCTCTTTAATAATATGGCTACAATAAAAAATAAAAGAGTTGTTGTTACAGGATTAGGCTTGATTACACCTAATGGAAATAATACAAATGATTCTTGGAATAATGTTGTCAATGGAAAGAGTGGAATCTCAGTGATTGATACATTTGATACAGAAAAATTTTCTGTAAAGATTGGTGGCGTCATAAAGAACTTTGATGTTGGTCCATATATGGATCATAAGCATGCTAGAAATTCAGATTTATTTATTCATTATGGCGTAGCCGCATGCAAACAAGCCTTTGATGATTCTGGGCTTGTAGTGGAAGAGTCTGAAGCACATAGATTTGGAGTATCAATGGGCTCAGGAATTGGCGGTTTAAGTACTATAGAAAAAAATTATGAACGTTTTCAATCTGGAGGTGCCAGAAAAATCTCTCCTTTTTTTGTTCCTGGCAGTATTATCAATATGGTTTCTGGACATGTTTCTATAGATTTAGGAATGAAGGGACCTAATTTGTGCTTAGTTACAGCGTGTGCCACCTCCGCTCATTGTATTGGCTTGGGAGCAAGGCTTATATCAGCTGGTGATGCAGATGTAATGTTAACTGGCGGTTCTGAATATGCTACTACTCCTTTAGGGATTGGCGGTTTTGCTTCTGCAAGAGCTCTTTCTACTCGAAACGAGTCACCCGAAGAGGCTAGTAGACCTTGGGATAGAGATAGGGATGGATTTGTTCTTAGCGATGGGTCAGCATGTTTAGTTCTAGAAGAATATGAAAGAGCAAAAAAAAGAGGTGCAAAAATATATGCTGAGATTATAGGTTTTGGGATGACTGGAGATGCAAATCATATTACTGCTCCTGCTGATGATGGGGCCGGTGCAAATCAGTGTATGAAGCAAGCTCTAGAGGATGCTCAAATTAATAAAGAGGATATTAATTATATAAATGCCCATGGAACCTCTACTCCTCTGGGTGATCTAGCAGAGACAAAGGCTATAAAAGGAACTTTTGGTGACTATTCAAAAAAAATTATGGTTAGCTCTACAAAATCTACGACTGGCCATTTACTTGGAGCGGCTGGTGGAGCTGAAGCAATTTTTACCATTCTCGCTACAAAAAATAAAATTATCCCTCCAACGATCAATTTAGACAACCAAGATCCGGATTGTGATCTTGATTATACGCCTAATAATGCTCGAGAAATTGAAATTAATTATTCACTATCAAACTCATTTGGCTTTGGCGGAACCAATGCTTCACTTATATTTGCTAAAATATAATTTTGATTTATAGAGTTGCTAGATTTTTATGCTTCGATATAAAAATTTTCTATCTTTATTTTTTATCAGCACTCTACTAACCGTTCTTTTAGTAGCGTTTATTTCTTTGTGGGAGGTTATAACTCCTCATAATCTAGTTGATCAGGTAATCATAATTGAACCAGGCGCCTCTTTCATTCAAGTTGCAGATGAGTTAAAGGATATGGGTGTAATTAATTCTCCATTTATACTAACCTCTTATAAAAAATTTTTTAGACCTAAGTCTTTTATTAAGTCAGGTGAGTATTTAATTAACTCTAATGACTCACCAATAAGTATTGTTGATAATTTATTCGAGGGAAGGGTTTTATTCCATCAATTTACAATTATTGAGGGTTGGACCTTTACCCAGCTTCTAAACAATCTAAGGTCTCATTCAGTAGTAAATGCAACCAACATGACTGATTCGGAGATTATAGATAGATTAGGAATTAATCTTGATAGTTTAGAGGGTCAGTTTTTGGCTGAAACTTATAACTTTGTTAGAGGGGATAGTGATATTGACATTCTAACTAACGCTCATAATTTATTAAAAGATACTCTTAATGAGGCTTGGAAGATTGGTAAAAATAATGTCCTGAATGATCCATATCAAGCTCTTGTTTTAGCCTCTATTATTGAAAAAGAAACAGCTTTGAGTGATGAGAGATATATTATTTCCGGGGTATTCACAAAGAGATTGGAAAAGAAAATGAGGCTTCAATCTGACCCCACAGTTATATATGGCTTAGGAAATAATTTTTCTGGTGATATTACAAAAGATGATCTTAATGATTTAAATGAATACAATACTTATAGGATTGATGGATTGCCACCTACTCCAATTTGTTTGGTAGGTAAAGACTCTATACTATCTGCTGTTTTTCCTGATAATAATAATTATTTATACTTTGTTGCTACAGGTAATAGTGATGGTAAACATTTCTTTTCTTCTTCACTGGCGGACCATAATAGGGCGGTGGAAAAGTATTTATCTAATATTAAATATTAGTTTTTTAGGAGCTTTAGAAAAAAATGAAAGGATCTTTTATTACTTTAGAGGGAATTGAAGGAGTAGGTAAAACTACAAATACTTCTTTTATTAAAAATTTTTTAGAAAACTCAGGAAAAAAAGTTTTAGTTACTAGAGAGCCAGGAGGAACGAGCTTTGGGGAGAATTTACGTGAAATAATCCTTGAAGAGAAAGATTATAAGTTATCTATTATTACAGAATGTTTGATAATGTTTGCGGCAAGAAGTCAGCATATTGAAGAGGTTATTAAACCAGCACTTAGCGATGATTATTATGTTGTTTGTGACAGGTTTACTGATGCGACTTATGCATACCAAGGAGGAGGGAGAGGGCTTCCAAAAGATGTTATTGATCATTTAAAATATATTGTTCATCCTGATTTAGAACCAGATTTGACAATATATTTAGATGCTCCAGAAAAAATAAGCTTTTCTAGAATAGAAGATAGAAATAAAGATAGCTTTGAAAAAGAAGATTTAGCATTCTTTAAAAACGTAAGGAGTAGTTATCTAGAGCAGGCATCACTTCATCAAGATAGAATAATGATAGTCGATGCTTCTAACTCTTTAGATGAGGTCCAGAAAGATATTTCCCACTATTTAAAGGTATTATTAGATAGAAATAGCGATGTTTAAGAAAAATGAAGAGTTTGCTTATTTATTACCTTGGCTTGAAAATTCTTATAAGAAAATAATTAAATCATATAGAAACAAGACGTTGCCTCAATCGCTTATTATCTCTGGGCTTCCAGACACTGGCAGGCGTAACTTAGCATTTGTGTTGTCTACTAGTTTATTCTTAGACTATGATTTTTACCCAAAATCTATGGATGTAAATTCCTATACTGAATTCTTGGAATTATTAAATACCAATATTGACCATCATCCTGATTTGTATTGGGTTCATCCTCATGAAAAGAAAACTATTTCTATTGATCAAATTAGAAATTTTATAAAAGATATTCATCTAAAAAGTCATCAAGGTGGTAATAAGGTAGTTATTATAGATACTGCTGATCTACTTACAGCTCAGTCAACAAACTCTATACTAAAGACATTAGAAGAGCCCCCTGATGATACTTATATTTTGCTTATTTCAAGCAATATAGGCTCATTATTGCCCACAGTTAGAAGCAGGTGCCAGGTTATTCAAGTCCCTACACCAAGAATTATAGATTCTATAGACTGGCTTAAGTCATCACCTAGTAGTTTTGACGATAAATCATGGAGTGTATTACTTAATATTTGTGATTTTTTGCCTTTAAGAGCCATAAGAATGGAAAGCTCTCCACTTTTAGAAAGGTTTAATAAAGCTATTGATAAGTTAAAAAGAGTTTACAATGGCGAAGTCGCGCTTCAGGATATAGTTACTGAAATAGTCAATAATGATTTCGAAGATTTTTTAACATGGTTGATAATTGCACTAAAGTTAGATATTAAGAATGATTTTAATCTGAAGGATGAGCATAGCCAAAATGTATTTGATGCATTTAATCCTTTATTTAAAAGCTTAACAACAAAAAAAAAGCTACAGCAATTAGATTTAGTTGAATATTTAAAAAAAAATCTAAATAGTGGATTGAATAAAGAAGTAGCCTTAAGAAATATTTTATTACAGTTTAGTAGGTAATTTTTATTTATTTAAGAGTCTTTGTCTTTATTAGCTAATTGCCTTAAGACGTAATGAAGAATGCCACCATTTATATAGTATTCTTGCTCTTTTGGTGTATCAATTCTAATTTTAGCATCAAATTTTATTTTACTGCCTTTATCATTCGTCATCACTATTTTAGCGATTTTGCTCCTACCTTGATCAATTTCTAATATATCAAAATATTCATTACCAGAAATATTAAGAGTTTCGGCGGACTCTCCTTCTAGGAATTGTAGGGGAAGTACTCCCATGCCTATTAGATTAGATCGATGTATTCTTTCAAAACTTTCAACTATTACTGCTTTTATACCTAATAACATTGTACCTTTTGCTGCCCAATCTCTAGATGAGCCTGATCCATATTCTTTTCCAGCTATTACAACTAAAGGAATATTATCTTTTTTATATAATTTTGCAGCATCAAAAATATTCATTTTTTCATTACTAGGGAAATATTTTGTCCAGCTACCTTCGGTTCCTGGTGCTAGTTTGTTTTTAAGCCTAATATTAGCAAAGGTACCTCTCATCATTACTTCATGATTACCTCTTCTTGATCCGTATGAATTAAAATCATTTTCCTTGATACCATTTAATTTAAGATACTTCGCTGCTGGACTATCTGATGCTATTGATCCTGCAGGAGAGATGTGATCAGTTGTGATTGAATCACCAAGCAGAAGTAAAGCTCTTGCTTTTCTTATATCTTCTTTTGGTTCAATGCACATACTGATATTTTCAAAATAGGGCGGATTTTTTACATATGTTGATTCACTATCCCAACTATAGTTTTCACCAGTACTAGTCTCTAAGTTATTCCAATTATCTTCACCTTTAAAAACCTCCGAGTAGCTTTTAGAAAACATTGAGGCGTTTAGATTATTTTTGATAGAGTCATTGATTTCCTTACTAGTAGGCCATATGTCTTTTAGAAAGACAGCATTTTTATTTTTATCATATCCGATTGGCTCCTTATAAAGATCGATCTTCATATTTCCCGCGAGAGCATAGGCTACCACTAATGGTGGAGAAGCAAGAAAATTCATTTTCACGAGTGGATGAATCCTACCTTCAAAGTTCCTATTGCCCGAAACAACAGAGCAGCCCGTTATATCATTAGCCTTTACTTCTTCTGATATATCTTCTCGGAGCGGACCTGAATTGCCTATACATGTAGTACATCCATATCCAACTATATTAAAGCCTAGATTATTAAGATTAGATAGTAAGTTAGCTGATTCTAGATAGTCTTTTACTACTTTTGAGCCTGGTGCTAGTGAAGTTTTAACCCAGTCTTTAGTTTTCAGGCCTTTTTCAAGCGCTTTTTTTGCTAAAAGCCCTGCTGCAATCATTACTGCCGGGTTAGATGTATTGGTACAACTAGTAATAGCAGCAATAAGAACATCTCCATGATTTAATGATTTGCTTTTATTATTCGGGCTATCTAATAAGTATTTTTTTATTTCAGTAGAAGTATTTTTAAGTGAGATTCTATCTTGTGGTCTTTTTGGACCAGCAATACTAGGGACTACAGAATCTAAGTCTAATTCTAATGTATCTGTATAGCTAATATTTTCATTGCCCCAAATACCTTGTTCTTTTGCATAGTACTCAACTAAATCAATATTTGTCTGATCTCTTCCTGATAACTTAAGGTAATTAAGTGTTTCATTATCGATCGGAAAAACGGCACAAGTGCTACCAAATTCTGGTGACATATTACCAAGTGTCGCTCTATCAGCAAGAGGGAGAGAACTTAAGCCAGACCCAAAAAACTCAACAAATTTTCCAACTACCCCGTAGCTTCTGAGCATCTCTGTTATTGTCAGAACAAGATCAGTAGCAGTTGCGCCCTCAGAAAGCTCTCCTTTTAAGTTGAAGCCAATGACTTGTGGTATGAGCATTGTTACAGGCTGGCCAAGCATAGCGGCTTCTGCTTCTATACCTCCAACACCCCATCCTAGGACACCTAGACCATTGACCATGGTTGTATGTGAGTCAGTTCCAACTAAGGTATCTGGATAAGCTAGAACTCCTTCCTTAGTTTTGACAGAGAAGACAACTCTACTTAGGTATTCAAGGTTTACTTGGTGGACTATTCCTGTATTAGGCGGAACAACTTTAAAGTTTTTAAAAGCTGATTGACCCCACTTCAAGAAAGAGTAACGCTCTTTATTTCTCAGAAATTCTATTTTATTGTTTTCAGCTAGAGAGTTTTTTGAACCATAGCTATCTACCTGAACAGAATGATCAATTACTAGCTCGGCAGGAGATAGTGGATTAATCGAGCTAGCTTTTCCACCTAACTTAACCATTGCGTCCCTCATAGCAGCTAAGTCGACTACCGCAGGTACTCCAGTGAAATCCTGAAGAATTACCCTAGCAGGTGTAAAAGCAATTTCTTTATTAGGCTGTGCCTTAGGGTCCCATGAAGCCAAAGAAAGAATATCATCAGAAGATATATTCTCACCATCTTCAAACCTAAGTAAGTTTTCAAGGAGTATTTTTAAAGTATAGGGAAGTCTACTAATATTGTCATTATCAATAGAATTTAAGTCATAGAATTTATATTTATCGTTATTAACCGTTAGGTTCTTAAGGGCATTAAAGCTATTTTTCATGATTTTTGCCTAGTCTAGATCACTTATTTTGTCTATTATAGCACCTCCTAGACAATATTCGTTCTTATAAAAAACAATATATTGACCTGGGGTTATTGATCTTTGTGGTTTTTCAAATTCTACTTTAATAGAGCTGTTACTTAAGATAGTTAGTTTACATAATTGATCATCTTGCCTATATCTAATCTTTGCATTACATATAAAAAAACCATTTTCTTTAAGCTCTAAGGGCATGCCATTAATCCAGTGACAATTCGGCTTTGTTAGTAATTTTTTTTTAAATAGTAATGGATGATCTTTACCCTGAGCTACAATTATTTCATTATTTATCTGATCTTTTTTTACTACATACCAAGGCCTTTCATCATTTTTTGATGTGCCTCCGATTCCTAGCCCCTGTCTTTGTCCTAGTGTGTAGTAGGGAAGTCCTATATGGCTACCTAAGACTTGTCCATGAATATCTTTAATATCACCTGGTTTTTTATCTATGTAGTTACTTAAAAACTCTGTGAATGGTCTTTCTCCTATAAAGCATATGCCAGTGCTATCTTTTTTTTTAGCTATATGCAACCCTATTGATTTTGCTATTTCTCTAACTTCAGATTTATATTTATTACCAAGTGGAAAAATCACATTTGCAAATTCTTTTGCATCAACAGCATGGAGAAAGTAGGTTTGGTCTTTTGATCTATCTTTACCCTTTAATAGAAGTACTTTTGAGTTATCAGTTATAATATTTGCATAATGACCAGTAGCTAAGTATTTCCCACCTAGTCTTTTTATGTATTTTTGAAGAACGCCAAATTTTATATTTTTATTACACAGAATGTCTGGGTTTGGAGTTCTTCCATTTCTATATTCACTTAAGAAATTCTTAAAAACTGTTTTTTTATAGCTATCAGAAAAATTTACTCTATGAAGAGCTATATCTAGCTGGTTACATACTTTTTTAGCATCTTTGTAATCTTGAGCAGATTCACAATATTTATCATCTTCCCAATTTGTCATATGAAGAGCTTCAACTTCATAACCTTCTTTTTTTAATAAAAAAGCAGAGGTAGCTGAATCTACACCTCCAGATAAGGCAACTATAACAAGTTCTTTTTTATTCATACTGAAAATTTGAGATAATTTATTTATCCTTTAGATTATCTGAATTAGCAAGATCAATAGCTAATCCAACGTAATCTTCAGGAGATAGTAGCAAGAGCATGTTTTTATCATCTTCTGGTATTCCATCTATAGAGCTAATAAATACCTTAAGATCTTCTTTTGTTATTTGCTTTCCTCTTGTAAGGTTTTTTAGTTGATCATAAGCATCAGAAATACCATATTTTCTCATTACAGTTTGTATAGGTTCAGCCAATAGCTCATAATTTTTTGCTAAATCAGATGATATTTTTTTAATATCAGGCTCAACTTTATTTATCCCATTAAGGCATGATTCAATAGCTAATAAACTATGTCCAATACCTATAGCTGAGCTCCTTAAGCAAGTAGAGTCGGTAAGGTCCCTTTGCCATCTTGATTGAGGAAGTTTGTTTGACAGAAATCCTAGATTTGCATTAGCAACACCTAAATTACCTTCAGCATTTTCAAAATCAATAGGATTTACTTTATGAGGCATAGTAGATGAGCCTACCTCTTTATTATTAATTATTGATTTAAAGTAGCCTAAGCTAATGTAGCTCCACATGTCCTGACAAAGATCAATTATAACTGTATTTAACCTCATTAACGATTGCATATATTCTGATATCCAATCATGAGACTCAATTTGTGTTGTGTGTGTTGATTGAGTCAGGTCAAAATTTTCGATAAATTGTTTTGTTTCATTGGTCCAGTTTACATCGGGATATGCAATTACATGGGCGTTGTAGTTTCCAACAGCACCATTCATCTTGCCATAGATATTTATTGCCAATAATCTATCTAGTTGATTTTTCAGCCTTATGTGATAAACAGATAATTCTTTGCCTAGTGTAGTTGGAGTTGCTGCTTGACCATGAGTTCTTGATAGCATGGCTATTTTAGAGTATTTTCTAGAAAGGTGGCTAAGTTTAGTAATTAGAGAAGTAAGCCAACCTTCCAATAAGTTACTTCTTACATCTTTTAGCATTAAAGCATAGGACAGGTTATTTATATCCTCCGAAGTACATGCAAAATGAATAAAGGATAAAACTTTATTATTAGCACCAGCAGTTGAAAGTTTTTTTGCTAAATAATACTCAACAGCTTTAACATCATGATTCGTCTCAGCTTCAATATTTTTGACTTCTAGCGCATCATTTGGTGAAAAATTATGTACTAAATCACTTAAACTGTTATCTATTTCTTTGCTTAATTTATCTAAATGAGGAATAGAGTCTAGTTCGGATAGATATTTCAACCAAGCAATTTCTATAATTACTCTATATTTTATTAATCCAAATTCTGACATGTATCCTCTCAGATCAGAAATACTAGATTTTTGAGAGTATCTTCCATCAATTGGAGACAAGGCTGTTATATTGTGTAATTCCAAATTTAATTTCTCTGTGATAACTTCTCTTATATTATGACATCAAATACTCTCAATATGTACTTTCAGATACTTTCTATCTTGACCATTTGCATTTTGCTATAATTTTTATCAGGGAGGGGCTATGACTAAAAATTTTAGGGTTGAAAAGGATAGTATGGGGGAGCTAAGCGTTCCTAATGATGCTTCTTGGGGGGCTCAAACTCAGAGAGCAATTAATAATTTTCCAATTAGTGGCCTAGTCATGCCAGCTAATTTTATAAAAGCACTTGCGCTTATTAAGTCTGTAGCAGCTAGTACGAATGGCAAATTAGGCCTTATAAATCAGGAGGTTGCATTTGCTATTGAAAGAGCAGCAAATCAAATATACAGCGGTGATTTTGAGCACCAATTCCCAGTTGATGTTTTTCAAACAGGATCCGGTACTAGTACAAATATGAATATGAATGAAGTGATAGCAAATATTGCTAATTCTGATAAAAATATTAATATCCATGCTAATGACCATGTAAATTATGGCCAAAGCAGTAATGATGTTATTCCTGCTGCTATACATTTAAGCTCTTCAGTTGCAATAGAAGGCGACCTGATACCTTCCTTGGACTACTTGATTCAAACTATTAGAGATAAAGCCAAAACGGTAGATAAAATAGTTAAAACTGGTAGAACGCATCTTATGGATGCGATGCCTATAAGATTCGATCAAGAGCTATCTGGCTGGGCTAAGCAGTTAGAGAATAATAAAGCTAGGCTTATTTCATCACTTTCAAGGTTAAAACAACTTCCAATTGGAGGGACAGCTATTGGCACTGGTATTAACGCATCGCCTAAATATGCAGATAACTTTATTATTAAAATCAATGATATATTAGATAATTCATATGTAGTTTCTGAAAATTATTTTGAAGCAATAAGTAGTCAGGATACAGCTGTAGAAGTTTCGGGTCATTTAAGAACTATAGCTGTTAGTTTTCTAAAGATTGCTAATGATCTAAGGTGGATGAATAGTGGTCCAATATCAGGATTGTCAGAAATATCTTTACCAGCTCTTCAGCCTGGGAGCAGTATCATGCCTGGTAAGGTCAATCCTGTAATCCCTGAGTCGTTAGCAATGGTGTCAGCTCAAGTAATAGGAAATGATTCAACTATTATGATTGCTGGGCAATCTGGAAACTTTCAATTGAATGTTATGCTTCCAGTAATTGCGTATAATCTTCTACAAAGCATACATATTCTATCAAGCTCATCTATAAATCTTGCTGATAGGGCTATAAAAGACTTTTCAATCAATATGGATGATATTAATAATAAATTAGGCATGAATCCTATTTTAGTCACTGCGCTTAACCCAGTTATTGGTTATGATAAAAGTGCTGCAATTGCAAAAAAAGCATTTTGTGAGAAAAGGCCAATCTTAGAGGTTGCTGCAGAGCTTACAGATCTTTCTGAGGACGAGTTGAAGATACTTCTAGATGCAGAAGCCCTTACTGATGGCGGTATTAAATCCTAATCACTGCCAGATATTTTCTATGAAAAAAAGAAATAGCATTCTAGATGAAATATCTACTTCGGTTTCACCTTCGCAGAGAGCGTTTGAGGTTTCGAGTTTTGTAAAGAAAGTTGGTTTTGATTGGGATAGTATTGAGGGCGTTAAAAAAAAATTAATAGAGGAGCTAGAAGAGTTAGATGATTCCATAGAAATAGGTAGCAAGGAAGAAATTAAGTCTGAGATGGGAGATGTTTTCCTTTGTTTGGTCAACTTATGTATTTATCTAAACATTAATCCAGATGATTGTTTGATCGCTGCTAATGATAAATTTGAAAAAAGATTTAAATATATTGAGAATGAGGTTTTAGAAAATAAAAAAGATTGGTCATTGTATAGCTCTATGGATCTTGATAACTTATGGAATAAGGCCAAGCAGAAGTATAAATAGTAATTTAAATAATTTTATTGGAGATAATAAATGAAAGGTATATATTTTTTTATAGTAGGTGTTATTTTTACTTTAACTTTACAATTTTCCATTGCGCAGACAGATAATTCTAGTTTTGTACAATTGAATCATATAGGGATTAGCGTTCCTGATATTGATGAGGCTGTTGATTACTATACTGAGGTTATTGGTTTTAAAGAAGCGTTCAGAAGTAGAACAGATAGTGGTGAGACATGGTTAGTTTACTTACAAATGAGTAAAAATACTTTTTTAGAGATACAGGCAAATAACGAAAATCAGTTTAATGAAGTTACCCACTTTGGTGTTCAAGTAGATAATATGGAGCAGGCAATAAGCTATTATAGAAATAGGGGCGCTGAAGTAGAAGACTCAAGGAAGAGTGGCAATAGCAGAGCTATCCTTTCAAATACCCTTGATAATAATGGCATTAGAATGGAATTAGTTGAGCTAACTCCAGATTCACTACCATTTATAGCTATAGAATCATGGGTTGAGTAGTCTGAATGAATGACGATCAATTAGAAGGACATGAGGCTCTCCTAGAGAGCTTAAAAAATAGAAATATAGCCGGTTGGAAGGTTGGTCTAACATCAGGAAATGGGAGAAACTCTATGGGTGTTGGCTTTAGGCCTTTCGGCTGGATTTTAGAAGAGAGGCACTTTTCTTCTGGCTCTTCAATTAGTAAAGCTGAGATAGCTGATGCTGAATTAGAAAATGAATTATGTTTTAAGTTTAATAAAGACTTACCGTTTGGGTCCAAGAGAAAAGATATTTTAGATGCTATAGAGTCAGTTGCTCCAGCATTTGAAATAATTCAGAATCGTATACCGAAAGACTCTAGTGTTATTGATCGTCTGAGTGATGGTCTTTCGCATTGGGGCTTAGTAACAGGGACATTTATTAGCTTAGACTGGCCTTATTATGATTTTCAAGATGTTGCGGTTACCCTTAATCATGATCATGAGCCAATGAGTACAGTAAGTGCTATGGGTCATATCGATGATCATTTTGCCTCAATAGCCGCTCTCTCTAAAAATTTATCTTTTTTTGATAGACACATTTCTAAAGGCGATCTTGTGATAACAGGTTCTTTTACAAGATTGCCTGTTGATAAGACTGGAAATTGGTGTGGAGATTTCGGTAGTGACTTAGGTACCGTTGAGATTAATATAAAATAAATAGAGATTAGATTATAAAATATTTGTTAGAGTATTGCTCCTAAGGAATGGAAGATAGTCGCCAAGCATTGATGCTGGCCAGGCGATATAAAGTAAGTGGTGAAAAAGAAAGTACCAGACTATCCAAATCATGCCTCCAACTATTATTGTTGTTAGTAAAGATTCCTTTCCATCAAAAAAGATGTAGCCAAAAAGTAAAATAAATATAGATGGCAATAGGCCAATAAATAAACTTAAAATAACTATTGATGAGCACCAAATAAAGTATCTAATTGCTCTCAATGTTACGGTTTTAGAACTAAGATCTTTAAATGTCGATTCATCTATGTTTTTATTATCGATCTCATTACTGGCTATGGAGGGTGTCTTAAAAAGTATATTTAAAAATAAGTAAAGACTACTAAGTGATAAACCAGCTATAGAGATAGATAACGGTACGAGCTTAGCATCTAGTTCCCAGTAATATGAGCTAAGTATGAAATAAATAAATAAAGAAGATATTAAAAGATTAAATTTAAAATCAATGCTTTTAAGGAATGAGCTGTTAATTGTAAATTTATTTTTATACTCTTTTTTATTTTTTTTAGTAATTAATTTTTTTATAAGCGGCATAGCTATACCATATAATGTAAAGCATAAAACTATTATTACTATAGGTCTTGATAGCCATTCAAATTCATATCTCTGATAAGATATGAACATATATCTTTCGATTAGCCCTCCCAATACAAAGCCTAATAGAAGAGGCGGTCTAGGCCAGTCAGCTCTTTTCATTATCCAGCCAATAATTCCAAAGAATAATAAAACAAAAAGATCTCCTATTTGGTTACTACCTTGAAAGGCACCTATAAGAGTAACTGATAAAACAATAGGAACTAGGATACCTACTCTTATTCTTATAATATCGGCTAATCGATCAGCAAATAAAAAACAAATGCCAGAACCTAGAATATTTGCGATTGCAATAGTCCAAACAAGCGTATAAGTGACATCAAGACGAGTCGTTAACATATCTGGTCCAGGGTTAATTCCATGAATTAAGAAAGCCCCTAAAAGTAGAGCCATTCCAGCAGTTGCAGGAACCCCAAAGGCTATCGTTGAGATCAGTGCTCCACCTTCTTTAGCATTATTAGAGCTTTCAGACGCAATTATTCCCCTTACATCGCCTTTTCCAAATGTTTCAGAAGCACCTTTCTGGCTTTGCATCGCATGTCCATATGCTATCCATCCTATAACAGATGCCCCTATTCCCGGAATGGCACCTAAGACAGAACCTATACCTGAGCATCTAATGACAAGAAATATATGCTTTATAGTATCTTTTATGCCCTCAACTTGATCCCATCTATTATTTATAGATGCCTTTTTTGCGAGTGGCTTTCTATTAATAGCCATATCAGCTAATTCTGGAATAGCAAATAAGCCTAGAGCAAATGGCACTAAAGGTACGCCATCTAATAAATATAAAGTATCAAAGACCCACCTTTCAGTAGCTGTATTTGACTCTTCACCAAACATAGCTACCATTACACCAAAAGCAGCAGCAGCAAGTCCTTTAAGCCTTGATCCGCCACTTAAAATCCCAACTAGTGATAAACCAAAGATACAAAATGCTAACAGTTCCGGAGAGCCAAAACTTAATACTAGAGGTCTTAAAATTGGGATTGATAATGCAAGAAAAGCTGCTCCTAAAAGCCCACCAATTACTGAAGATGAGAAAGCTACACCAAATGCTTTTGCAGCTAATCCTTTTTTAGCTAAGGGGAATCCATCTAGTATAGTTGGAGCCGAACCAACTGTTCCAGGAACTCCAAAGAGAACAGCAGGTATTGTATCAGATGTTACAACCACAGATTGAAGCCCAACAAGAAAAGCTAATGCTGTATAAGGGTTCATATCAAAAGTGAAGGGAAGTAGGAGCGATAAGCCAACTACACCACCGAGACCTGGAATAATTCCTAACCCTAGACCAATCAAAACACCTAAAGCAACAAAACCTAGTCTAGTTGGGTCAAATATAATATAAGTTGCTTCTATAGCCATTTCTAGCATTGCTTAAGTCCTTTGAAGTAGCTCAAGAAAAAAGTATAATATGTTATTCATATTATTAATAAATAAAAAGAATAACAATTTATTTTTTAACTCTAGTTTAGGTAATTTTTTTTTAATTATGGATATATCAGGTGAGTTTAAGTTAAATCTAGGTAGGGAAGATGTATGGAAGGCTCTAATGGATCCTATTGTATTATCTCGCTGTATCCCCGGTTGCGAAAGTATAAATCAAACAGAGAAAAATAAATTTAAAACAAAGGTTAAGCTTAGTATTGGCCCGGTAAAAGCTATTTTTGATGCTGATATTAATATTTTAAACCTAAATCAACCAAACAGCTATAGAATACAAGGAAAAGGAAAAGGGGGTGCCCTTGGATTTGGGGAAGGCTTTGCCGATGTTTCTCTTATAGAAGAAAATAGCTTTACTATTTTAAAATACAAAGCAGATTTTAAGGTTGGGGGAAAGTTAGCTCAAATGGGTTCAAGGTTGGTTCTATCTGCAACAAGACAAATAGCTGAAAATTTTTTCCTAAACATGTCTAAAGAAATTGATAGCCAAGCTACTAATTTAAATCCAAACAAAACAACGGATTATAAAAAAGCTATTTTTTTGGCTTTATTACTTCTTGCTTGTGCTGGAGTTTATTTTTATTTATGAGAATTAGTTTAACTATAAACGGTAATCCTGTTTCGGAAGATGTAGATAATAGGACATTATTGGCTGATTTTATAAGAAATACCTTAGGACTTACTGGCACTCATGTTGGTTGCGATACTAGTCAGTGCGGATGTTGTGTAGTTCATCTTAATGGGGAGGCAATTAAATCTTGTACTATGCTTGCGGTTGCTGCTAATAATTCAGAAATAACAACCATAGAGGGATTGTCAAATAGTGAAGATCTAAGTGCCATGCAAGAATCTTTTAGAAGAAATCATGCTCTTCAGTGTGGTTATTGTACTCCTGGTGTAATTATGAGTGCTGTTGATCTTTTGAAAAACAATCCTAAACCAACAGAAGAAGAGGTTAGGGATGCTCTAGAAGGAAATCTATGTAGATGCACAGGTTATCATAATATTATAAAAGCTATTTTAGATGTTTCAAAGGCGGGTTAATGTATGTATGCCTTTGAATATTTTGCCCCAAAAAATTTACAAGAAGCCACAAAGGCCTTTAATTCATTTAATGACTCAAAGTGGTTAGCTGGTGGAATGACTTTAATCCCCTCAATGAAGCTAAGAATGAATGCACCATCAGCATTAATTGATCTATCTTCTATAGAACAATTAAAAGGCATTAGTATAAAAAATAATATCTTATCTATAGGCGCAATGACAATACATGCTGATGTTGCAAACTCATTAGATGTGATCAATTCGTTACCAGCTCTTGCCTCCTTAGCGTCTGGCATAGGCGATCCTCAGGTAAGGAATAGAGGAACAATCGGTGGCTCCATAGCTAATAATGATCCAGCTGCTGATTATCCTTCTGCTATCTTAGGGCTAAAATCTAAAATCATTACATCAAAAAAAGAAATTGATGCTGGAAATTTCTTTAATGGTTTTTTTTCTACCTCTTTAGATACAGATGAGCTAATAGTTAAAATAAATTTTCAAATACCTGAATCAGCAATATATTTAAAATTTGCTAATCCTGTATCAAGATACGCAATAGTTGGTATTTTTTTGTCTAAATATCATGATGAGGTTAGAGTTGCTGTAACAGGTGCGGCATCTTGTGTTTTTAGAGTTAATGAATTAGAGGAAGGATTATTTCATGATTTTTGTTCCTCAGTAGTTGATAAAACTGATTATGGTATTACTAATCTAAATGATGATATTCATGCTAATTCAGAATATAGAAGATATTTAATCAAAGTAATGATTAAAAAAGCTATTTCAATCCTTCAAAAAAAATAACTTTAGGTATTTTTATTATGCAGAAAATAAATTATTCAGATTTAAGGGCTCATTTATCTAAACTAGACGAATGTGGATTGCTTATTAAAGTTGATACTCCTATCAATAAGGATACGGAGCTTCATCCATTGGTGAGGTTACAATTTATAGGCGGTCTTAATGAATCTGAAAGAAAGGCTTTCTTGTTTACGAATATAGTTGATTCATCTGGAAGACATTATGATATTCCTGTTGTAGTTGGTGCTTTAGCCTCTAATCCTAGAATTTATGCTATAGGGATGGGAACTACAGAAGATAATATTGGTAAGACTTGGTTAAATGCAATAGCCAATCCTATTGATCCAGTAATTGTCGATAACCCACCATGTCAAGATTTGGTTTTTATGGGCGATGAGTTAAATACTGAGGGCAAAGGCCTAGATCGTTTCCCGGTTCCAATCTCCACTCCAGGCTATGATGCAGCTCCCTATCTTAGTGCAACTTTAGTAATAACAAAAGATCCTGAGACAGGCATTCAAAATATGGGAACCTATAGGTGTCAATTGAAAGCAAATGACAGATTAGGGGTAAGAATGGCTACTAGAAAAAGTGGAGCTGGAGGCTATCTTCACTTTAAAAAATATAAGGATTTAGGAAAAAATATGCCATGCGCTATTGTGGTTGGCGCTCCCCCAGCTGTTGCTTATGCAGGCCCACAAAAATTAGCGATAGATCAAGATGAGCTCAGTGTTGCAGGTGCTTTAGCAGGTGAGCCAATAAGAGTGGCAAAAGCTCAATCTCAGGATTTAAATATACCGGCCGATTCAGAAATAGTAATAGAAGGTTATATAGATACTAATATGCTTGAGCCCGAAGGTCCTTTTGGTGAAAGTCATGGGCATGTTGCGGTTGAAGATTTTAATATGTCCTTTTATGTCACTGCTATCACTCAAAAAAAATCTCCCATTTTTCCATCTATTATTAGTCAAGTGACACCTAGTGAATCAAGTGTTATTAAAAAAGTAGCTTATGAGCCATTATATTTTTCTTATCTAAAGCATGATTTGTCTATAGATAGCGTAATAAGTGTAACTATGCATGAGCCTCTTACAAATATTAGACCAGTAATATTTATTAGATTTGATGATACTGCATCTAAGGAAGATATTTGGAAAGCTTTAAGAGCAGCGTCTTTACTTCAAGCGCAATGTGGTAAAGTTGTTATCGCTGTTAGTGAAGATATTGATGCCTCAAATACTGATGCAATTTTCTGGTCCCTAGCTTATAGATCCAACCCGGTAGATGATTTGGAGGTTACAAAAAATAGAAGTCATGGGCATGGGCCAAAATCAAATAAGAAATCTAATTCATCTGGCATACTTATAGATGCGACTAAGAAAACAGCTCTACCTCCTTTGGCCCTGCCTAAAAAGGAGTATATGGAAAGGGCTAAGGCTATCTGGGAAGAGCTTGGTATGCCAAAAATAGAGCTTAAATCTCCTTGGCATGGTTACTCATTAGGAGAGTGGGATAAAAAATGGGATACATTTGCTGACAATGCGGTTAACGGTCAATGGATAAAAAATGGTATTGATACCTTTTCAAGAAGGCGTAAAAATTTAGTCCCAGAAACACCAGTAAAAGATATTGAGAATTAAGAAGTGGTTTTTGATATTAAGGGTAAGTTTAATTCTAAATTAATTTCTTCTATTGGAAAGCCTTTAGAGCGAAAGGAAGATGAAAGATTGCTCAGGGGAGAGGGCTTGTTTAGTGATGATTTTAATTTAGAAGGGCAATACTATGTAACTTTTGTTAGATCACCTTACCCACATGCTAAAATTAAAAATATCGATAAGTCAGATGCTGAAAAAAGCCCAGGAGTTATTGCTATATTTACTGGTGAGGATTGTTTAGCTGATAATCTTCATCCAATCCCTCATAGCCCAGTTCCATCTACTAAGTACGATCTTAAGTTAACTGATCCTGAGGGTAAGGATATTTTTATTGGCCCCCAGCTTTTATTACCAGTTGATAAGGTTCGTCATGTTGGCGAAGCAGTAGTAATGGTCATTGCTAAGACTAATTTTGAAGCACAAGATGCTGCTGAGAAAGTGTATGTTGATTATCATGAGCTAGATTGGACAGCTGATATTAATTCGTCACTAAAAGAAGACTCTCCTAAAGTTTGGGATGAGATAAAAGATAATATATGTGTTGATACGATATTTGGCAATCCTGAAAAAGTTGATAAAGTATTTAATAGCTCAAAATATTTATTTTCAAAAGAATTTCATATTGGAAGAGTAACTGGCGTTCCTCTTGAGCCAAGATCTGCATTGGCTTCTTATGATTCTACCTCTAAAAGATATCTCCTTTATGCAGGTAGTAATGGTGCAGTTCGTCATAAATTTCAGATTTCGAAAACTTTAAATATTGATCCTGGGTCCCTAAGAATTATTTGTCATGATGTTGGTGGAAATTTTGGAACTAAAAATAGAGTTTATGTAGAGTTTCCTTTGGTGCTTTGGGCTAGTAAAAAGACAGATAATCCTATCAAGTATACAGCAACTCGGTCAGAATCTTTTTTAAGTGATGTTCAAGGCAGGGATTTATTGACAAAAGTAGAGTTATCAATGGATGAGGATTACAAATTTACAGCTTTTAGGGCCTCCAACGTTAGTAATGTTGGAGCAAGGGTAATTTCATTATCACCACTGGGCAAAGGTATAGCTCTTGTTACTGGGCCATACGATATTCCTCTGGCTTCAGCAAGAGCTAGAGCTGTTTTTACAAATACAGTACCTACCAACGCCTATCGAAGCTCTGGCAGGCCTGAAGTAACATTTGCTATGGAAAGATTGATAGAGATTGCAGCTAAGAGTTTAGGTATTGACCCAATAAAGCTTCGAAGAATAAATTTAATTAATAAAGATGATATGCCTTATAGAAATGCTCTTGGAGTAACTTATGATAGTGGCAAGTATGAAGACAATATGAATAAAGCTTTAGCTTTATCTGATTTAGATAATTTGAGTATTAGAAAAGAAGATGCATCACAAAGAGGAAAGTTTTTAGGTTTTGGTTTTTCAAATTATGTCGAGTCATCAGTTGGAAACCCTAAAGAATCTGTAGAGCTTCGTGTTGATGCAGATGGTTTTATAAGCTTAATTGTAGGTACCCAACCAACTGGTCAGGGACATGAAACTAGCTTTGCACAAGTGGCTGCAGACCTTCTTGGTTTAGCTCCAGAGGAAATAAAAGTAGTTTTTAGTGATACCGATATCGTTAAAAAAGGTGGTGGCTCTCATTCGGGACGATCTATGCGCCATGCTGGTACAGTCATCTGCTTAGCTGCAGAAGATCTTATAGATCGTGGAAAAAAGTTATGCTCGCTATTATTTGATCAGAATTATCAAAGTATTTCTTTTGCTAGAGAAGGCTCTTTTACTTGGAGTGATAAAAAAATCTCTTGGTTCGAGTTAGCAGAAGCTATTGAAGGAGTTGAGCTTTCTGGTGATCTTCATACCGGTTTAAATATTGAAAGAGAGAATGAAATGCATGAGCCTGTATTTCCCAATGGCTGTGCCGCTTGTGAAGTCGAGATTGATAAAGAGACTTTCGTTCCTAAGCTTACTAAATATATTGCAATTGATGATGTGGGAAGAGCTATAAATCCACTTATTGTAGATGGTCAAACGCATGGCTCTATAGCTACTGGAGTTGGGCAAGCATTATTTGAAACGTTTTATCTAGACAAGGCATCAGGTCAGCCATTAACTGGCTCTCTTATGGATTATGGTATTCCAAGAGCTGATCAGCTACCTTCGTTTGTTACGGAGCTAAATGAGGTTTTATCACCTACAAATCCTTTAGGCATAAAGTCAGCAGGTGAGGGTGCAACAACCCCAGCATTAGCTGCTGTTATAAATGCAGTGGTCAACGCCCTAGAAGAATTTGATATTGAGCATATCGATATGCCTGCTACTTCATTCAATATATGGAGAAGCGTTAATAATAAAAATAAAGAAAGTAAGTCATGACTATGAAGAAGATTAATTTAGTTGCGTTTCCTGGAGCTCCTAATTTACCTATTTTTGCCGCAATAGAAAATGGTTATTTTGAGTCATTTGATTTGGATATTAAGCTTGAAACAACTACTAGCTCCGTATGGCAAATGAAGTCTTTACTTAATAATGAGTTTCAAATAGCAGCAACAGCAGTTGACAATGTAGTAGCATATCAAGAGAACCAAGGAGCAGTATCCTTTGATTTTGATCCTGATCTTTTTATTGTGATGGGAGCATCTCAGGTAGAACTATCTTTGATAGCCGCACCAAATATTACCTCTATAAATGATCTGAGAGGAAAATCATTAGCACTAGATGCTTTAGCTACAGGCTTTGCTTTTGTTCTTTATAGGATGCTAGAAATAGGCGGCCTTAAAAAGCCTGATTGTGAATATATTCCTGTTGGAGCTACACCCCAGAGATGGGAAAGTGTTAAAGCAGGGCTTCACTCTGCTACTCTAACTATTGAGCCGTTTACAAGTATTGCAATTTCTCAAGGCTATAATGTATTGAGCACAAGCACTAATATTTTTGATCATTATCAAGGAGGAGTATTTACAGCAAGCGAGAAATGGGCAGCAAAAAATATAGATACACTACAAAATTTTATTGAGGGCTATCTAATGGGTCTTAAATGGGTTCTTGATGACTTCAATAATATAAAAGCTTGTGAAATTCTTCTTAAAAATATGCCTTTATTAAAAAAAGACTCTGTCCAAAGAGTCATTGATAAGCTTAAGAACCCAAGAACAGGCTTAACTCCAAGAGCGACTATAAGTATTGAGGGGCTGGAGCAGGTATTAGAGCTGAGAAGTAATTATCATTCTGGTAAAAAAGAATTAAATGATCCTTATAAATATATTGATCTTTCTTATTACGATAATGTTATAAAGAATATATAATATATTAAAGATACATAACCTTAATCTTATATTTTATGAATAATTCTATTAAAAATTGGAAGCCAGGTAGTTGGATAAATTTTAAGGCAAAGCAGCAACCCTCTTACCCTGATAAGGAGAGACTGGATGAAGCTTTATTGCGCCTATCTAGACTTCCGCCATTAGTATCATCTTGGGAAATAGAATCACTTAAGTCTCATTTGAGTATTGCACAAAAAGGTGAAGCTTTTATTCTACAAGGCGGTGATTGTGCAGAAACTTTCTCTGAATGTAACTCTGAAAATATTGTACAGAAACTAAAGATTTTACTTCAAATGTCACTAGTTCTTTCCTCTGGCCTGAAAAAGCCTGTTATTAGAATTGGTCGTCTTGCTGGCCAGTATGCAAAGCCTCGAAGCTCTGATGAAGAAACTATAGATGGAGTTTCTTTGCCTAGCTATAGAGGTGATTTAATTAATAGAATAGGCTTTACTAAGCAAGATAGGGTTCCAGATCCTGAGCTACTGATAAAAGCATATAATACTTCTGCGATGACTTTGAATTTTGTTAGATCTCTTATTGATGGAGGGTTTGCTGATTTGCACCATCCCGAAAATTGGGACCTAAGTCTTTTTAATAAGTCTCCTATGGCAAAGCAATATCAAAATTTAGTTGATTCTGTTTCAAACTCAATGAACTTTTTTGAATCTATTACTGGCAATGCTCTCTCTACTCAGAGGGCTGATATTTACACTTCTCATGAAGGCTTACACCTTCCTTATGAGCAAGCTCAAACTCGTTTTTTAGAGCATAGAAATTCTTGGTATAACTTGACCACTCATTTTCCCTGGATTGGCATGAGAACTGCTGATTTGGATGGAGCACATGTAGAATATTATAGGGGCATTTCAAACCCAATGGGTATTAAAATAGGTACTGGCTGTTCAGATGATCATTTAATTAGTTTAGTTGAGAAGCTAAACCCAGCAAATGAAATGGGTCGCATGGTTTTGATTACGAGGTTTGGGGCTTCTGAAATAGACGATCATTTACCTAGGGTTATCAAGGCTATGGAAAAAATTAAAGCCAATATTCTATGGATTTGTGATCCAATGCATGGAAATACTGAATCCACTAAGGAGGGCTACAAAACAAGGCGTTTTGATAATGTAGTTTCTGAGATTAAGTCTGCGTTTTCTATTCATAAAAAGCTAGGAAGTTACTTAGGAGGCGTTCACCTAGAGTTGACGGGTGAAAATGTAACCGAGTGTATTGGTGGTGCAAGTGGCCTTACTGAGTTAGACTTATCGAAAGCTTATAAGACTCAAGTTGATCCAAGACTAAACTATGAGCAAGCAATGGAAGTAGCAATCTTAATCGCAGATCATATAAAAAAAAACTAGCTAATAACTAGGATTAAGTTATAAAAAGAATTGTTTCATCTCTACCACATATGCCTGGTATCTATAAGATGCTTGATGTATCTGGTGTTATTATTTATATTGGCAAAGCAAAAAATATAAGAAAGAGGGTAGCAACATATTTTACTGATTCCCTAAAAGATAATAAGACTTCGTCAATGATCAAATTAGTTGACAGTATTGAGTTTACTGTTACTAGAAGCGAATTAGAGAGTCTAATATTAGAACATAATTTAATAAAAAATTATAAACCAAAGTATAATATTATATTTAGAGATGATAAAAGCTTCCCTTTTTTAAAAATTGATGAAAAACATAAATTTCCACAATTAGCTTTCTATCGTGGTACAAGGAATAATCAGGATAGTCTATATGGGCCATATCCGAGCTCTTCATCAGTAAGGACTGCAATTAACCAACTACAGAAGATATTTAAAGTAAGAACATGTGATGATAGTTATTTTTCTAATAGATCAAGACCATGTCTTCAATATCAAATAGATAGATGTACAGCCCCATGCGTTGATTTAATTTCTGAAGATGATTATAGGAAAGATTTAAGTAATATTAAGTATTTTTTAAAGGGGAAGGATAAAAAAGTTATTAAGAATTTGATAAATGAGATGGATATTTCTTCTGCTAATTTAAATTATGAAAAAGCAGCAATCATAAGGGATCAGCTATCAAAGTTAAAAGATATTGAGGCTCAACAAATTGTTTCTTTGCCATCAGGTAACTTTGATGTTATTGCATTAGTTATCAAGGAAGATAAGTACTGTATTTCTATCTTTACATATAGAAGGGGTGAGTTGATAGGGAGCAGGGATTTTATTAACATAATGCCCCTAAATTTTTCAAAAGAAATAATATTGAAAAATTTTCTATTACAATTCTATGACAATAGAAATCCACCGAAAGAGTTGATATTAAGTGATTATCCTTCTGATCCATTGATGATCCAAAAGAGGCTATCATCTCTTAGCCAAAAAAAAATAATTTTAAAGAGCAATGTTAGAGGGAAGAGACTTAAGTTGTTAGAATTGGTTATTAATCATTCAATTCAAAAATTATCTTCAAAACAAAATAAATATAACGAAGGTAATATAAGTCTCACTTTACTAAGAAAGGAATTAAAAATTGATAAATATAATTTATCTATCGAGTGTTTTGATATTAGCCATACCTCTGGTAATAATACTATTGCTTCATGCATTCATTTTAATAGGGAAGGGTTAGTAAAGTCGCGTTATAAGAAATTTAATATCGAAGATATTACACCTGGTGATGATTATCAGGCCCTCTATCGAGCTGTAGAAAGAAGGTTTAAGAATGCATATGATGATAAAGATCTACCAGACCTATTAGTGCTTGATGGTGGAAAAGGCCAGTTGAATAAAGTATATGACATTATCAAAAAGATGAATTTATTGGCTATCAAGTTGATTTCTATCTCAAAAGGCAAGAATAGAAACTCTAAGTTTGATACTGTTTATTCAGTTCACTCTGGTTATGCTAAGAAGATTGATCTAAGTAGAAATGTATTATATTTAATTCAACGATTAAGGGATGAGGCTCATCGATTTGCAATTAAGTCTCATAGGGTTAAGCAGTCTAGATCTATGATCTCCTCACCTCTTCAGAATATACAAGGCTTAGGTAAAGTAAGAAGAAAAGATTTGCTTAAGCAATTTGGTGGACTACAAGGCATTAGAAAAGCTAGTATAGAGGATATAAGTAAAGTAAAAGGATTTTCTAACTTGTTAGCTGAACGAGTATTTAAGTATTTTATGGATAAATAAATGACATATAATTTACCTAATCTTATTACTTTAACGAGAGTTTTAGCTATACCTTTAATTATTTTCGTATTTTTTTTACCATTTGATTGGTCAAGACCAGCTACAGGCATTATTTTCCTACTTGCAGGTATAACAGATTGGCTTGATGGTTACTTAGCTAGACAATTAAATCAAACTACTGATTTTGGTAAATTTCTGGATCCATTAGCTGACAAGCTTCTTGTTTCATCTTGCCTTATACTTTTAGTTTATAGTCATCCAACACCATTTATTGTTCTTATTTCCTTAGTGATTATTGGAAGAGAGGTTACTATATCCGCTTTACGTGAATGGATGTCTAGTCTAGGAGATAAAGATGCATTGGCAGTTAGTGACTTTGCTAAATGGAAGACAGCTTTTCAGATCTTTGGTATAGGATTGATGCTCTTTGAGAATGATTTTTTTAGTGTCCCCATGTATCAGATAGGTTCGGTTTTGCTTTGTTTAGCTACGTTATTAACTCTATGGTCTATGTTTCAGTATTTAAAAATTGCGGCTCTTTCTCTTTATATTGATCGTAACTAGTTAATACCAACTCTGAATAAATGAATAATAGTATGATAAAATAAAATAATGTTTTGTTAAATTTAGGCGACTGTAGCTCAGTTGGTAGAGCGGTACCTTGCCAAGGTACAGGTCGACGGTTCGAACCCGTTCAGTCGCTCCATTTAACGACTATGGATCTAATGTAGATTGCTTATGACCTACTTATTTTTAGCATTAGCTATAATTTTTGAAGTAATAGCGACGTCAACTATTAAACTTACAGCAGAGTTTACTAAACCTATTCCTAGTTTAGTTGTCTTACTAGGATATGTAACATCCTTCTATTTTTTTGCCTTGGTTATAAAGGTGTTACCACTAGGTATAACTTATGCTATTTGGTCAGGAGGTGGTATATTTTTGATTTCAATAATGGGTGTTATCATTTATAAGGAGTATTTAGATTTAGCGGCTATAATAGGAATAGCATTGATAACTATTGGAGTAATAGTTATCAATGTATTTTCACAGTCTATTCCAAGGTGAGATCAATCTTTCACAGGCCTTACTTTCGCCTTTTTGTTTTTATCAATAACTTTACCTTCAGAGTTAAAGTAAATCTCAAGGTTTTTGATGTTATCATCTGCTTGTGAAAGCTCATTTGTCCATTTATTGATCTCATCTAAAATAGCACTATGCTCACCAATCCCTACACTGTTACTAAAATATAATTCTAAAGTAGCTATAGACTCATCTTTTTTTGATCGCCAGTGACTTAAGGCAGCGTTGTAAAAACTATTCATTACATTCTCCAATTTAAGATGGTTCTATTTTGTGTAATTTTTATAGTTACTCAAGTATTGAATTATTATCTTTAAGTAATGATAATTATTACTTAATCGTAGTGATTTGCATTAATATATAGACTTCTTTATTCTATTAAAAAATATAATTATTAGTAAATAAATGATAATCATTGCTTTTTAGAAAATATATTTTTTTAATAAACTAAATGGTTATTTTATTTTTTTTTTTGCGCATATATTGTTTGTTACTAGCGGAGGCTACAATGAAAAATCTTTATCTATTACTAGTAGTATTAGTTACGAGTAGCTTGATAGCACAAGAAAACTTGGTTGAGATTACTCTTGAGGATAAATTAGATGAGCCTAGAGGGTTTTGTTTAGACACTAGAGGGTTTCAGCATAGAGCTAATATACAGGATGGCTTACAAACACATACATGTTATAGCTACCAAGGACAATTAGCCATTGATCAGGCTTTTGATGAGAATCTTTTTGATTATGGTATTTTTAAACTAGTAGGATTTGAAGTCTGTATGAGTTTGGAGAATAAAGTAGTTGGTACTAATCTGGCGCTCGAAGATTGTGAAGAAGTTCCAGAACAAAGTTTTAATTTTGGTAATGATGGAACAATAATACCGTTATTAATGCCTAACCACTGTATAACTGCTGGTCCTGGGCCAAGTATCGTTGGAGGTATGGGTATGAGCCCAGCTAGACATTTAATTAGATCTCTTTCAGTTGAGGAGTGTAGACAAGACTTATATTATAGGCAGCAATGGAAGACTAGAAAAAAATATGATGAATGATCTATTACCAATTATTTCTTAATTCTCTAAGCGCCAAAAAAATATTTTTTTTATTTAGTTTATTTTTTATCTCAGGATCTAATTTAACTATATTTTCAATAATTAATTTTTCATTTAGTCTAAAAAAAGTATTTATTTTCTTCTCAATGCCGATATTTGTAACAAATGGATAATTAGGATCCTGATTGGAGACCCTGTCTAACATATCCTTCGCATATAAATTATCAGGCTCTAAATTGAGCGTAAAGCGGATATTGTTTTCTATATATTCGTGACCAGGATATAGAAGAGTATCATCTTTCAATTTAGATAAAATATTTTTGAATGTTGAGAAAAGATAATATGGATCACCGCCATTATGGCAATTACCAGCTCCAGCATTAAAAAGCGTATCTCCAGAAAAAAGTGATGGCACATTTGAATGTGATAAAAGACAAACATGACTCATCGTATGTCCTGGGGTATCAAGAACTTCTAATTCAATAGTTTTGCCTATCTTTACAACATCACCACCAGAGAGCCCTATATCAATGTTATTTATGAGGTGGTTCGCATTTTCATGTGCTAGCAATTTAGCATTTGTTTTTGAGATTAGCTGATCGTTACCACCAATGTGATCAAGATGATGGTGCGTATTGATAATTTTTGTAATATCCCATCCATTATCTTTAGCTATATTTAAGCACTTACTATGATCAAGTGGATCTATTGCTAAAGCTTCACCTGTTTCATCACATGCTAGAAGATAATTAAAATTTCTATAGGGATTATTAGTCCATATTTGCTCTACAATCATTTAAATTAGTAGCCAGGCAAGATTCCATAATCAATAGTATCATCATAGTAACCATCTAATTTAAGAGTAATCGTAATAGGATAGTCATTTAAATTAAGCCAGAACCAACCATGCTCTCCATCAAAAGATGCTACAAGAGAGCCTTGAGTATTATTAATGCCTTCTATGGTTCCATGCTCTTGGTAACGAACAAAGCTTGACGATGGCCAATCTGGGCCATGACCATGAAAATCTGAATAGACCAAGCCTTGATCACTAGCTTGCCAACTAAAAATAATCATTTGGTCAGATCTCATAATAGCTTTAAATTCAGAAGCCTCAAAAGGGCCCATATTAATTTCATATATCTCTGACTTTGGAATAGCTAATCCTTCTTGATATACGTTAGGGTTAGGAAGCGGTATTGGTTCGCCTGGAGAAGGAATCTCTATTGTATCTGTGTCTAGGTTACTCCCTATAACATCTGGAATCTGAATTGATACAGTATCTATATTATTCAAATCATTTAAGCCAATTTTTTCTCCTAAGCCAGTTGGGTCTATTCCATATTCAGTTGGAAGTATAACTATGAAAAGTACAACTATTGCTAAAATAATGGCTAGAAAAATACTTCTCGATAGTTTTTGATTTTTTTTATTCAAGTTGATTCCTTATTTTGCAAAACATTCAAATACGGCAAACTCTGGATATTCTATTTCATGATGTTTTGTCCAGCTAATTATATGCTCTTCAGTTAGGTGTCCTGGGTCATTAATTATTATAGACATTTTAATAGCCGGGCCATCTCCATCATCAACCCTTTCATATATCTCAGTTGTAGTTGTCTGATCGCTAAGCGTATTACCCATTCCAATTGTTGGGTTACCAAATAGGTTGATGGTCTCTATAATTAATTTATCATCTTGATAGTAAGCCCTAGAGTCACCTAAGTTTGATAATCCGTTATCTTCAAATGTTTCTCTAAGGAATACTTCTCTAGTGGAGCCAAATTCTTCATTTTTAATAAGGACACGATTTTCTTCTTGAGTTATTAACATAGGATAAGCTGAAGCAGTTTGCCTAACCAGTCCTTGTTCTTCGCATTTGATTGCTGAGTCAGATGTTGCCTGCCAGTTATCTGCAACAGCTTGACCTAATTCATTCCAAGGCCAAGGACCTCTCTGACCCTCGCTAAAAGGTGCAGCTCTTCCAGAGGTATTTTGTAAACCAGAACGCTCTCTTGGGCCTGATGCGCGCCAGATATGAGACCAAATACCAGATAAGTTGGGAACATTTTCTTCTAGCATTAATGATAACGAATCAATTCTCTTAGCTGGGACCATATTAATCAGTGAATTTTCAGTAGCATTAGTAGTTTCATTGGAAGCTAAATTAATGATTTCAATCGCATGGATATGGTTTCTATATTCAATCATAGGACGGTCATTTAAGGCTTTTTCACCAACCATTCTAATGTATTGCCCTGGTTGTATAGTGCTTGAGTCCCAACCAAAGCTTCTCATTCTTGTTGTTGCAGGTCCTTCGGCTATCCAACTAGTCACAACTCCATCATCACCAGTAACATCAATAGTAATATTTGTATGAGGATTTCTTAGATTAAATGAAGTTACTGTTCCTTCAATGGTTATGGTATCACGAGAAAAAATAGCTCCCGGCGCATGATGAGCAGATACGGTAGTAACATAGAATAGGAAGAAGTATAAGAATATAGATTGTATTTTTGTCATTTTTTTATTCTCTAACTTAATGGCTTATATAAGAAACTTATTATATAAGCTACAATAAAATATATGAAACATATTACCTGTTTATTTTTATATATTTTTTCTTCAACTCTTGTTCACGCCCATGGAATTGTTGGGTCTGATCAGCAATTTTTAATGACTAATGCTGGTTTTAATATGATTCCGTATATTTATTTAGGTGCTAAGCATATGGTGACAGGCTATGACCACTTACTTTTTTTAGCAGGAGTAATATTTTTTCTTTATAAACTCAAGGATATAGCAATTTATGTAACATTATTTGCTATAGGCCATAGCGCAACTCTTTTAATTGGAGTTTTAGGTGGTTTTCACATTAACCCATATATTATTGATGCAATTATTGGCTTTTCTGTGGTTTATAAGGCATATGAAAATATGGGCGGATTTGATGGTTATAAATATAAACCAGATATTAAAATAGCAGTTTTTATTTTCGGATTATTTCATGGCTTTGGCTTAGCTACTAAGCTACAGGATCTTGCTATTTCTAAAGAAGGCTTAATAGGGAATATGATTTCATTCAATATAGGTGTTGAGTTAGGACAGATACTAGCTCTTACCTTTATGCTATTAGCTTTTCAATTATGGAGGGCTACTGGATACTTTCATCGCCAAGCGTTTATGTGTAATGCTCTTATTATATTAGCTGGATTTATCTTAATGGGTTATCAAATTACAGGATATTTAGTCTCTTAATTGATACTACAATGGTATTTTATTTATAATAGTTGATGTATTTTAATGGCGCGGTGGCAGAGTGGTTATGCAGCGGCCTGCAAAGCCGCGGACCTCGGTTCGATTCCGGGCCGCGCCTCCATTGTTACTAGGAGTTTTTTAATGCCTAAATATCTTTATTATGCTATTCCTATAATCTTATTTTTTACTAATTTATCTGCACACCATGGACCTGGTCTTTTTGATTCCCAGGACACTATTTCCCTAGATAATCTCAAGGTTCTCTCTTGGCGCTACCGAAACCCTCATGCTGAACTTGTTGTTCAAGATGTTAATCTCAAAACTTGGATAATAGAAACAGAGAGCCCTAATATATTACGAAGAATGAATATATTAGATGATTTCTTTAAAGTTAATTCTATTATAACTATTAATGGTTATTTTCATCGTACAGACAAAGAAAGAATAAAGCTTGAAAGTGTAATCTTAGCAAACAATAGCCAAACAATATTTAGACGTGGTGTATCAGATGGTGGCAATACTCCGGAAGATCTTGTGATCATAGGCTCAGAAAATAAGCCAGTTAATTCTTCAGCAATATTTGGTACCTGGGTAGAGGGGGATGGCCCTGATTGGCAGAATCTTAAGCCTTTAGGGGTAACTCAGCAGTTATTGGCTAATTTTGATAGAAGGGATGATCCTGTTAAGAGGTGTAGAACACCTGGTTTTCCTAGAATTGTAGATCAACCATTGGGCATGCAGATTATAGAGAAAGATGAGCAAATTATTTTTTTATATGAGACGTTTCATGCTGTAAGGCGAATTCATATGGAAGATAATAATTTTATTGATAATCAGATAATTCCCTCAAGAATGGGGTATTCATTAGGTAAGTGGGTGGATGGTAAGCTAGAAGTAAAGACTAATTTACTACTACCCTCATTATTAACATGGGATGGGCATCCTATGTCTAGTTCAGCCGAGGTGACAGAAGTTTATGAGGTTGCATCAGGAGATCTTAACCTATCAATAATATTATCTGATTCAGAGTATTGGGAAGAACCGATAAATAGATCTATATCATATACCTGGGCCCCAAATTTACACATTTCTGATTATGATTGTGATCCTGCCCTCTCTAGAGATTGGAGGATTGTAAATCCAGTAAATTAAAAAAAACTAAATATTTAATTCTAAAAATTATTATAATAGCTCATCAAAGCCAGTACATTGCCCGGGTGGCGGAATTGGTAGACGCAAGGGACTTAAAATCCCTCGAAGGAAACTTCGTGCCGGTTCAAGTCCGGCCCCGGGCACCATTGTTAATTTATTAATCTTATTAGGGTTAGTAGGAAATTGAATAATAAAATTATATTGTTTCTTATTAAGATTTACCTAGGGCTTGTTGGCATTCCAATAGCATTGTCCCAACCTAATGAAACAAGAGACCCTGATCTAGGAGAGCTTTATTCGACGCGTCCTTCAATGGCTCAATCTCAAATAGAAGAGTTTGAAAAAATAGTTCAGACTCATAAAGAGCAGTCTCAACCGTTGTGGGCTCCTATTCCTGGATGGGCATATGGCTATGATTCACAGCCTCAGCCAGATCATCAGGTAAAAGCTCCTTCACCAGGTAATAGAGTACTACAAATTGGAGAGGACCAAGAGGAGCTAAATAGACTTCTTACAATAGAGGGTAGTAATGCCACTTTTTCTCGTTTAGATATCCGTCATGCTCAAGATGTTATTGATTGGTTTCCTGAGGATTATCCGCCAATGCCTGATATTATTAAGTACGGTCCTAAAGCACTAATAGGCGAAGGTCCTGATTGGGGTTGCGGCTCTTGTCATTTACCTAATGGCAAAGCACGACCCTCAAATGCCGCAACTGCTGGATTACCGGCTGCATATCAGGTTCAGCAGTTATATGATATGCAAAATGGTTTACGTTATAGTGCAGACCCAAGAAAACCAAATACACCAAATATGATTAGGATGGCCCTAGCCATGACTGATGAAGAGATTCATGAATCTGCAGAATTTTGGGCCGCAGTTCCTTGGACTCGCCGGATGTATGTAATGGAAGCAGATATGATTCCAGAGATGTATTTAAATCCAGATAATAATATGTTTTTTACGGTAGGATCTGAACCGACAGAGCCTCTTTCTGGACGTATAGTTGAAACTCCAATAGATATTTATCAGGCAAACTATCTTCGTAATCCACGGACTGGTTTAAATGTTTATGTGCCTTTGGGGAGTATTGCTAAAGGAGAAGAGCTAGTTGTTAATGGTGGTAACGGCAAAACAGTCCAGTGTAGCATTTGTCATGGACCAGATCTTATGGGTTTAGGGATTGTACCTGGCATTGCTGGTCGTCAGCCGAGCTATATGATGCGTCAGTTATATGATTTTAAGCAGGGGACTAGGAATGGCCTCTATGCATCATTAATGCAGCCAACTATCGTGAACTTAAGCATTGAAGATATGACCAATATTGTCGCCTACTTAGCTTCAATAATTCCACCAACTACTTCGATAGAGAAACCATAGTAGATTTTTTTATTTAATACTTATCTAAGTTGGGGGGGTAGTTTATTTTATATTTCTACTCTACAACTACACGTACTGTACCCTCATGAACATCTGCAAGTGGAACAATTCTTATGTCCGTTCTTTGTCCATCAGGATCTATTGTATAACGAATTCGCATTCCTTCATCGTTTAGGAATTGAATAGATTGTTGAAACCATGAGACAGGCGGGTAGTTTTGAGGAGCTGTTGCCTCAAGAATATAAAGTCTACTATTATTTAGATGTATTCCAATATAGGTTCGAGACTGATCAGAATTGATAATTTGTAGTTGATGACCCTCTATCTTATCCATATCTGCCCAGCCCTCATATAAAATTACCCCACCTTCTTGATTAGTTCTTTTACGTATATTTTGAGCAGCATGCATTACTGATGCTCTTACATCCATAATCCAAACTCGAGGGCCTGAACTTGCATCAGTCTGGTCATCTCTTTCTTGATGTCTTTTTTGTGCATCTGTATAGTCAATCACTGTTAAAGAATAGCTATTAGAATTTTTCTGAGTTGAATAAATCCTAGCTGGGACAGAAACCCCATGTGCAGATATCCTTATTTCTTCATCAATCTGAGGCACTGAGGGAAATGTTATAGCAAAAAGATCTTTTCTATGAACATATTCAACCCAATCTTGAGCTAGACAAGGAATAGAAAAAGTCATTAGTAAGATTCCCGAAATAAATCTATTTTTATATATCATACTTATTCAATTTATTTTTTTAGGAAAGTTAGTCCCAAAGTCTTTCAACACCATCTCTCCCCGTTATATAACCAAGAAGACATGCATTTGAATTATCATGCATTCTATGACATCGGGCTGAGATCATGTCACCTAATTTAACTGTATCACGAGTTACATTATTTCTTGCTAAAGCTACAGGCGTTGCAGCCTCTAATGCCCACTGAATTAATTGACCATTTTCATCAGTCACTTCAATAAATATCCAAATATGTGGGTTAATCCATAATATGTCTTTCACAGTACCTGATAATTGATGATAATAAGTTAAGTCATAATTAGCATGAGAATGATGACTATAGCTAGTTTGTATCAAGGCTGAAAAAATAATAAAAAAAGTAAAAATGCTTAAAGCTTTCATACATATAAAATATCATAATTTAAGAATCTTGAGTAGTATGGTTTACTAGCGCTATACTAAATTAATACCCTCAAGGGATTAATATATGAATTTTAATAAAATTATATCGTTTACTTTCTTTTTCTTATTCTTAACCTCAGTAAGCCCTACGTTATTATCACATCATTCATTTTCTCATTTTTATGATGTATTTACTCAAATGGAAGGAACTCTAATCGAAGTGAAATGGAAAAATCCACATGTTTCTTTTATGGTAGAGACAGTTGATGTTAATGGAGAGGCTAAATTATGGGAAATGGAGACTGGTACAATCTATATGATTGGACGAGCAGGAGTAACTAGAGATTTATTTACTGAGGGTGATAGAATTAGAGTAGCTGGCCATACTTCAAGTATTTATCCAAATAAATTTCATTTAAAGAATGTCTTAACTCCTAATGGCGATGAAATTATTACAGTAGCTAATAGTCCTGCAATTTGGACGGATAATGCTATTGGAGGTCGACAACAATGGAGCGACGAACCTCTTTATGATAATGATGATACCTCTAAGGGAGAAGGAATTTTTAAAGTATGGAGCCCACCAGCAGTTATAACAGGGGGTACATTATTTGATAGTGAAAATTCTTTATCTGATAGTGTAAATGATTCTAGTGAATTTGCTCCTACGCTACCTGAGCCTTTGGAGTCTTTATTAACCGAAAGATCAATTAAGTCTAGGGACGCCTGGGATGCATATGATTTTGATAAAAATTGTAGCATTCCAGGCATGCCAAGAAATAATTTTGGACCTCATCCTCATCAATTCATTGATCAAGGAGATCAAATTATTATTATTTCAGGCGAATTCAATACTCCTAGAACTGTATATTTAAACTCTGATCTATCAACAGATTTACAAGCGTTTTCTCCAATGGGCTTTTCTAAGGGTTATTGGAAAAATGAAAATACATTAGTAGTAAATACATCTAGGATTAATTTTCCATACCTAAATTTGTCTGGAGCAGGTCAAAGCAATCTGGTTACTATTGAAGAAGTTTATGTAGTTAATATGGAAGGATCAAGAGTAGATTATAGTGTTATTGTTGATGATCCATTGATGCTAAAGAGACCATGGGTATTTAATGGATTCTGGATAGATCTTAATGAAAGAATATCAATTTACGACTGCGAGGTTAATGGCTAATAATTACTGAATTGTTACGCTTATAACATTTGAGCCAATACTTACTCCATATGTATTTTTAGCAAAGACTCTGTACCAGTAAGTATTTCCAGTAGCTATATTATTATCTAGTAGGTACTCTGTACTTGGTATACCTATGCTTAAATATTCACCTTCAACGGTAATTTTACGATAAACCTCATAGCTTTCATGAAAAGCATCTCCAGCTTTCCATACTAACGATATAGATGTATTGTTAGAATTAGAGGTAATTTCTCCTGACAATTCAGTTGGAGAAGCAGGCGGTAGATTTATTTTTTTACAATTTGAAATTGATTCATTAATATTTTCCATCCTAAAGCATTGATTACCCAACATTTGAATATCATAAAATCCAGTGTTATAGCATGTACCTTCATAATCTCCTGTATCTGTGAGTGCGTTAGTGACAACAATTTTTCCGTTTACTATGTGAGCTAAGCAATCTTGAGCATTTGTCTCTCGAAACCCTTGACCAAAATTATGAGGGTACTTAAGTCTAACTTTAAAATCACTATGTTCTGTTATTTCTACCTCTTGAGTCATTGTAAATAAGCCAAGTGTATTTTGTGTGTAACCATTAGCAGTTCCGCTAGCACCACCTGGTCTTAATGTAGAAGTGCATTGCCATTTTCCAGTTAAATCCGAGGTTATAATTCCACCAGTTTGAAGTCTATTAATGCGATTAAAGATCTCATTTAAAACATCTGCAGAAACTACATCCCCTTCTTGAATATTTATTGCTTCTGGGAGACAGACAACATCACTATCTTGTGCAATAGCATCAATATTTATCATTAATGAAAATATCATAGCGGAGAATATCGCTAAAGGATTATTCATAATTACTCTCACCATAAACAGCTTCTCCAAACTTAGAGGCCTGGCTATTGTTTTGATTTTTATTTATTTTTTGTTGGGTGACTATATCAATATCATTGTCACTACATGAGGCTATAAGAAGAAAAAGTAAAAGAATGTTTATATTTTTCATTTTTTTTAAGATAGCATAATTTAATGATATAAAGTAGTTTTTAGTCTACTAAGTAGAAGTATTTTTTTTGTATTCTTATTCTTAATTTAAGTGAAATATTATTCCATGGAGATATTTTTTTAATAGAAAAGTTATATTGTTTTTTGATGAAAAAAAGGTTAGTTTTCGTATTTATCATAAAAAAATAATAAATTAAAAAAAGCTATGATTATAGGGAGAGTTATTTTGACGAATTATCGGTCCACTTCATTGTTTCTTATCTTATTCATGACAGCTCTACTGAGTCCAGGAGCTGTGACTGCTCAAGCCTCGTTAGATTTTAATTGGAATGAAATAAATGAGGAGGCTTTGGGATATTTTAGAGATCTTATAGCTATCAATACTACAAATCCACCTGGTAATGAGACAGAATTAGCTAATTATTTAAAAAATATCTTTGATAGAGAGGATGTTGAGTCGTCACTTTATTTTTTAGACCCTGAAAGAGCTAATCTTGTAGCAAGGATTAATGGTAATGGCTCAAAAAAACCTATATTAATAATGGAGCATTCAGACGTAGTTGGAGTCCAGGCTGAAAATTGGGATACCGATCCATTTGTGGCTACTGAGAGAGATGGCTATATATATGGAAGGGGAACTTTAGATGATAAAGATAGTATTACTGCTGCTTTGATGGTTATGCTTTTATTAAAGAGAAACAATATAGAACTTGATAGAGATATTATTTTTTTGGCTGAATCTGGTGAAGAGGGCACAACTAAATTTGGCGTTGATTATATGGTTGAGAATCACTGGGACAAGATTGAATCTGAGTTTTGTTTAGCAGAAGGAGGAGGAGCTGTTTCTATTGATGGAGAAGTGAAATATGTTTCTATAACTACCACTGAAAAATTTCCCATGAGAATTAAGCTTGTTTCTAACGGCGAAGCATCTCACGGTTCTAGACCATCGAAAGATAATGCTATTCTAATTTTGTCACAAGCATTAGCAAAAATAGGTGCATGGCGATCGCCTATGCGACTGAATGATACTACAAGAGCTTATTTTGAGCGTTTAGCTACTATAGCACCTCCTGATCAAGCTGAATGGTATAGAAAGATATTAGATGTAGATACCGAAAATGAGGCTCAAAATTATTTCGAAATGAATGAGCCAATTCACTTTTCTATTTTAAGGACCTCAATAGCTCCTACCATTGTTAGTGGTGGATTCAGGAGAAATGTTGTGCCATCAACAGCAGAAGCAACTATTGATATAAGGGGGTTGCCAGATGAATCACCAGAAGATTTTTATAAGATCATAGAAAGCTTGATAGATGATGACAGGGTCGAGTTAATCCCTGAAGGAGTCTATAGGCCTGCAAGTCCTCCCTCTAGCATAGAAAATGAGATGTTTCAGTCGCTAGAGCGAACTGTTGAAAAGATGTACCCTAGCGCTGTAACTCTTCCTACTATGATGACTGGAGCTACAGATATGGCTCAAATAAGGAATATGGGAGTTGATTGTTATGGTTTCGGTCCTCTAAGGACACAGAGTGATATAAATGGTCCAGGTGGAGCCCATGGTGACAATGAAAGAATATTGAAAGATTCGATACTTGGGCTTGTTCAATTTCTTTGGTATACGATAATCGATATTTCTTTATAAAAATATATAAATTAAACAATTAATAATATTCTATAAAATACTGATATATATATATTAGGATCTTTATAAAATTATTTACTCATTGGACCGCCATTTTCTTCCCAATTGCCTATAGCCCCTACGTTTGAAACATTTGTATAACCCATGTCTACAAGAGTTTTTCCTGTTAATGCTGCCTGTCCCCCAGCACCACAAACCAGAATTATTTCAGAGTCTTTTTTAAGAGCTTCATTATAAAGACCTGTCGCCTCATCTGCTACAAACTCAATTAAGCCTCTTTGGATTTTGAGCGAATCAGTGATGCTGCCAGTTTTTGCAATATCTGCACTATCCCTTACATCAATAAAAATAGCAGATTTTACTTTATGTTTTTCAATAGCCTCATTTATATCAATTTTTTTAACTACTGCATTTGCTTCATCAAGATAATCTTTAGCTGTTTTCATTTTTTCTCCATTTAATGTGATTACTATAAACTGTTATATATATTTAAGTAATTAAGCTTAATGCCTAATTTCATATTCCATATAAAAAATAATAAAATATTATATCGATGTTTATGGTTTTCGAATAGACATTTTTTTTAATTCATAGATATTATAAATATTCCAAAAATTTTAATATTAGGCATACAATGTAATATTATGTTTACTATACTTTTAAAGTTACACAGATATTTAGGTATTTTATTAAGCTCAGTAATAGCTCTTTGGTGTGCGTCAGGGATTGTGATGATGTATCAACAATATCCAACGCTAACTGATAATGAGAAGGTGAGTAGTTTAACAACATTAGACTTTACTAACTGTTGCGTAGATCTTGAGACATTAAATCTTGATTATGATGGAGACTATATAGAGATTGAAATGCTTTCTGGTAATCCCATTATGAGATTCAGTAGTTTTTACGATGAATTTACAGTTAGTCTTGTAGATGGTACTTTTATTAATGAAATTAATAATGAACAGGCTTTGAGTGTTGTAACAAATTATTTATATAATAATAATATAAATTTTAATATATCTAATATTACTTCAGAGCTCATAAATAGCGATCAATGGACAATTTATGGTACATCAGTAAGAAAGCCTCCATACGCTCGGTATGAGATTAACAATAAAGAGAAAACTCATCTATATGTATCCCTAATAACTGGTGAGCTAGCACAGGTTACTGATAGAAGAGAACGTATCTTCGCAACTTTAGGTCCAGTAATACACTGGATTTATCCAAAAGCTATTAGGGATAATCCTTCATTATGGTCAAAGATAATTATTTCATTAACAATTTTAAGTTCTTTTTTATGTTTTTTTGGAATTTATATTGGTATTAAGAAAATTAAACTAATATCAGGTGTAAATATAAATAGATGTAAGAATATCAATTATATCCATCACATAAGCGGATTGTTTTTAGGGGTATTGTTGCTATGCTGGATTATAAGTGGCCTTTTATCGATCAATCCTTTTGGTGTTCTTGAGGGCAGAAGCTTTCATCAGGAATATTATTTAAACTCAGAAAGCGGTCTAAGTATGGGAAATATTAGTATGCTTATTGAATCACTAAATGATAAAGGCATACCAGAGAAAGCTGTTAAGATTTATGCATCAAAAGTAAATAACACTCCCTATGCTATATCTATATCGGGTAATTTAGAGAAAGATAGATTAGATATAGTGTCATTAGAAAAATCTGATTTAGCAATTGAGGATCTTAAGATAGTTGGTGCTAATTTAAGAGATGATGCTGGTATTATAGAACAAGGGTGGCTATCAGAGGGAGATTCCTATTACTATAGCCATCATAATGATAGACCCTTTCCTACTTATAAAATTGAATATTCAGATGGTGAGATTATTTATCTAAATAATCTAACAGCTAAAATTAATCTAATTATTGATAGTAATCGTAAGTTATATAGATGGCTATTTGCAGGTGTACATAGATTTGATTTTTTTAAAGAGGTTAGAAAAAGACCTTTTTGGGATATTATTATGCTTTCAATACAGCTGAGTTTGTTATTATTTGCCTTTACTGGACTAATTTTGGGTTTTAAATCACTAAGAAATATAATTAAAAGACTAGTAAGAAAAATATTTAAATTCAATCAACGCTAAAGGAGCATTAGTATGTATAAAGTTTCAGATATCTCTTTATTAATTAAAAATTTTAGTATTACTATTTTTTTTATTATTTCATCTATTTTTATTTATAGTCTTATTGGCACATCAAATGATTTAAGCTCTTCAGTTAGAACTTATTTAGCAGATCAGTCAAATTTACAAAGACAAATCATAGATGATACAACTAATGTTTTCGATACCTATACCGAGGTTTCTATGATGATTGCAGCTAGGGCACTAGAGACTGAATATATTATAGAACCTTCTACAGCAGATGAAATAGTTAATGATTCTCTGGAGATCATGCAAGATGGAAATCCAAGATTATATAGATTGATTAAAGAGTTGAATGATTATTATATTGATTTCTTAAGATAATTAATAATCTATTAATTTTCCATCCCAAGCATAGAAAAGCCCAGAATCATCCTCATTCAAGTTGTCGATAACTTTAATAAGCTTTCTAGCAGCATAGTCAGCTTCAAATAGAGAGCCTTCAGGAACATTCTTTTGATAGGGCTTAGATAATTCTGAATTAACTGTTCCTGGATGTAAGATTGAAATTATACATTTAGGTATTTTTCTTTTTACCTCAATAGAAATATTTTTTAGAAGCATGTTTAGGGCAGCTTTTGATGTACGGTATGATGTCCATCCACCAAGCCGATTATCTTTAATAGAGCCAACTCTTGCTGATAGAACTGCAAAAATAGATTTTCTTTTAGGATTTAGTAATGGAATAAAATATTTTGCAATTAATAGTGGACCAACTGCATTAATAGAAAAGACTTTCTTTATTGAATCTGACTTTGTTTGTGATATATTTTTTTCAGGAGAAATATTTAGATTGTGAAGAATGCCAGTAGCGACAATGATTATATCAATTGATTTTTTTGTAGAAATTAACTCTGAAGCTTTAATAACTGAATCTTCATCTTCTATATCAATTCTATAAGTAAGGATTTTATTAGATGTAATATCTATATTATTTCTTGAAAAAGCATAAATTTTTTTTACTTTAGACTCATCGTTAAAAGCCTTTAAGAAGGCGCCTCCAATTCCACCAGAAGCACCTATAATACAAACTTCTAAATCACTCTCAAAAGAATCTAGGCATGCCATCTTTATAATCTAACATTCACAGCAATTAATTGTAAATAAAACCATTGTTTTTTGTAAACTTTATTATAATTAAGTATATTGATATTTGAATATCTATTTTGATAAAATTTTTATTTATAGTTTTTTAATTAATGAAAAGGAGAGACTCATGAAGCTAGTCTTAATATTTATAAGTTTGGTAATTTCTACAACAATTCTAGCCCAAGAATCTACAATAGGAGAAAACTTTATAAGATTAGTTGATCCATTAGATGAGCCTGAATTTTATTGTATTGATCTTGCTGGTTGGGGGGAGAGAATACAATTGAATGATCCATTACAGACTCATACTTGTAAAAATAGAAATGCTGATGATCAAGAGTTTTATTTAGATGAAAGTCGAATAAAAGCTTCGCAATATGAGGTTTGCCTTCAGGCAGTTGGTTCCGGTAATATTACTTTGCCTGGGTCATCTTTAATTGCCCGTCCTTGCTCAGATAGTAATGTTTTACAAAATATTGAGCTTAATAATTCTGGGCAAATAAAATTAAAAGATACAAAACTTTGCATAAGCGCTGGAACAGTTTCTGCAGCGGCTAATGGGCCTAGCCATGTTTGGAGAACTTTAACATTTGTTGACTGTGATATTGCAGACCCATCTCTGTCTACTTGGCAATTGGGCTTATAGTATTAATCAATTTATCTTAAAGGAGCTATTTGATCATGTATAAATATCTTTTCCCTGCTATTTTTTTTATTTTTTTAAATGCTTCTGTCCATTCACAGCAGCTCATTCCACTTTTACCTGATAATGAGAATATTTTATTAACAGTTTTTTTAAAACATGATCAAGATATGAATAATATTCAACGCCGTGAATTATTAGAAGAGTCAGGCTGGAGAGATATTTTTCCACCTGATGGTGTTGAGGTTGTTAATCATTATGTAATGATGGGAATAGGCCAGGTTATAGTTTTACGAATGCCGCCAGATCTATTAAGGAGAACTAATGTGGCAATAGAACGCGGGGCCTGGGGTGCTTATCAAACAGAATTTTATATTACCTATGATTTAATTGAAGCAAATAATCTTTCTCAATGAATATAATTTTAAATAGCCTATTCATAAAGATGTTTAGAAGTTTTAATATATTCATTTTAGCCATTTTTATATCTTCTTGTGGCGGTGGTGGAAGTAGTAGTTTTTCTCTCAATAATAATACAAGTACTGATGATAGCTCTACTAATAATATAGTTATAAGCTTACAGTCTTCTTTGTCTGAAGCTCCCTTTAGTTCAGAGGTTACTTTAACCTGGTCTTCAGAAAACACAACTAGGTGTGAAGCTTCTAATGGATGGTCAGGCCTGAAATCAATGTCTGGATCTGAAGTTATCCAAGTTAGTAGTAAATTAGGAGCAAACACTTACTCACTAACCTGCTTTAATGGTACTAATTCGCGAATATCAACTTCAACTATTAACTCTAGGAACCTAAATCAGTCTGAGGCTTTCCATTTCTTAAACCAAGCAACTTTTGGAGCAACAGAGTCTGAAGCTAATTCTTTATCATCAATCGATCTCGATTCTTGGATAGAGGGACAATTTTTGATAACCCCATCCCTCTATGATCCAGTTCTGCTAGATAGGGAAAGTGCTATTGATTCATCTTTATCAAATTTCCAGCATCAACGTAGATTGCTAGAATTATTTAAAGGTTTATGGATAAAAAATGCTGTATTAGCAGAAGATCAGCTAAGACAAAGAGTCGCTTTTGCTCTATCAGAAATCTTTGTAATTTCTATGCTTGATCCAGATTTAAATTTGAGGGCACATTTAATCTCTGATTACTATGATGTGTTGGTTAGTTCTGCGTTCGGTAATTATCGAGATTTAATGGAGGCGGTTACACTCCATCCTGCTATGGGCTTATATCTTGATCATTTAAGTAATGAAAAGCCTAATGTTTCAAAGAATATTCGCCCAGATGAAAATTATGCTAGAGAATTATTACAGCTTTTTACAATTGGGCTGGTTGATTTAAATATTGATGGTACTGTTCAGCGTGATTTTGAAGGGGTTCCACTGCAAAGTATAGATCAGTCCATAATTGAAGGGTTTGCCCATGTTTTCACAGGTTGGCATTTTGATCAATCAAGCTGGAATGGAGCCAATAATCTACTTAATGATGGCGCTAAAAAAAATTCTTTTAGGGATATTAAGCCTATGAAGTCCTATAATAATTACCATGATAAGGGCGAAAAAAAATTATTAAATGGCACTGTATTATCGGCTGGTAATAGCGCTTCTGGTGATCTTAAGAGCGCTTTAGATAATATTTATGCACATCCTAATCTTGCCCCATTTGTGTCTTATAGGCTTATTCAGCGGTTGGTCAAAAGTAATCCAAGTAAAGAATATGTGGGTAGAGTTGCAAATATATTTAATGATAACGGAAGTGGCATCAAGGGTGACCTTAAAGCAGTGATTAAGGCAATATTACTTGATCAAGAAGCTAGAACAATTATTGGATCTGATCTAACTGCAGGAAAACTTAAAGAGCCAATTTTGCGTGCTACTCAATTATGGCGGGCTTATGGATTAAAAAACCATGAATTTGATAATACTGGTAAAGGCGGCTATATTTTCAGAGGTTTTTACGGTAATAGAGATATCCTAGACGTATTTGGTCAGGGCCCTCTTCAGTCCCCTTCAGTTTTTAATTTCTTTTCTCCATTTTATTCGCCACCAGGGGAAATTTCAAATAACTCTCTGGTTGCTCCTGAATTAGAAATAGCTACTGAGTATCAGAATACCAATATATTAAATTTCTTCTGGAAGCAGACTTTTGATTACAATAATCAAAAGACTATTAGCGATATAGAGGTAAATTATGGTGGAGATAAGATTATTTCAAGCTTAGCAGATTTTGCTATTAACATAGATGAAGAGGTAGCTCTTGCGAGTGATACAACATCATTGATTAATAGGGTCGCTGCAAAGCTATTAGGCGGAAATATTTCAGATGATCTAAGAAACTCTATAAAAAATGTTATTGATCAATCTATATATACTAATGAACCAGCTAATCAAGCATCAATAGCTATATATTTAATCGTTACCTCACCTGAGTTTACTGTGCAAGGATGATAAATGGATAAATTTAATCGCAGAGATTTTATAAAAGGCCTTGGTATAGGCTCTATGTTAGTAAGTAATTCCGAATTAGCTATTGCTAATATGCTGCCAATGTCTGGTAGCTTCTCAGATTTTAAAGCACTTGTTTGTATTTTTTTATTTGGCGGAAATGACTCATTTAATATGCTCATTCCTAGAAGTACTGCTGAATATAATATATATAAAAGCTCTAGACAGAATATGGCTATAGATAAGCCTGATTTATTATCAATTAATCCTTTAAGCCCTGATGGCTCACAATATGGATTGCATCCATCAATGAGTAACCTTCAATCTCTTTTTGAATCTGGTGCAGCTTCTTTTGTTGCTAACGTTGGTCCCTTGATTGAGCCTACAACAAAAAACCAATACAAGAATAGTTCAACTAAATTACCCCCTCAATTATTTTCTCATAATGATCAGCAAAATCAGTGGCAGACATTAAGGGGAAGAGATATGTTGTCAACAGGCTGGGCTGGAAGGGCAGCTGATCTTCTAAAGGATAACATTACTAACCAAGCTATGAGCATTAATCTTTCTCTACGATCAAAACCTATACTACAAGTTGGTAATACTACGGTCCCTTATGTAATGGGTAACAACGGCCCCTTAAATATATTTAAAGAGAGTGATAGCCAAAAGTTAGCATTTGAAGAAATATTAGATATAGCAAAATCTAATTTATATGAGAAAGCTTTTATTGATGTCCAAAAGAGCACAGTATTAAATATAGATGCTATTAGTACAGCTTTAGATAATGCACCAACTTTATCTGCAAGCTTTCCTAACTCTTCATTAGGAAAACAATTAAAAACAGTAGCTAAGTTAATTGGTTCTAGAAATGACTTAGGCATGTCAAGACAGATATTTTTTGTTGCTACAGGAGGTTTTGATTCTCATAGTAATCAACAAACCTCTCAGCCTGCATTATTATCAAATGTTAGTGATTGCATGAGCAGTTTTTATGATGCTACTGTTGAATTAGGCGTTTCTAATAGTGTTACTTCATTTACTCAGTCTGATTTTGGTAGGACTTTAAGCTCAAATGGTAATGGCACTGATCATGCATGGGGCAGTGTTCAGATTATATCTGGAGGTGCTATTGATGGGCGTAAAATATTTGGTACATACCCAACTTTAGAGATTCGTGGACCCGATGATGCATCAGATGGTGGCAGAATGATCCCTACAACCTCATCCGATCAATATGCAGCTACACTGGCAAGGTGGCTTGGAGTATCAGATAATGATTTAATTAAGATAGCGCCGAGTATTAATAATTTTTCAGTTAAGGACTTAGGTTTTTTAGTGTAAAGTGTACTATATGTTTTTACTTTGGCCGTTAAGATTTTTTTTGATCACGCATTTGATATTTTTTTTATATGGATGTGGTGGTGGCGGTGGTACAAGTGGAACATCATATGCAGGCCTAAACCTTTTTCCTAAGACAGGAACATCATTTTCAGGTAGTACGACTGCCATGCCTAGCAATTATGAGCCTAATGACGTGGTTACAGTGACAGTTAATAGTGAGTGGATTAAAGATGCTAATGGCGTTCCAATGGAAGCTGACTATTCTTTTACTTATACAGTAGCGCCATGATTTTTTATAATTATTTTAGTTTTTAATAACTAAATATTTTTCTATTAGGTTATTTATTTCTTCAGTACTAGGATTATCAAGATTATTATTCATATATATATCTGAAAATTTTATCATTTCTAGAAATAGAGGGTTATCGTATTTTTCATTTTCAATTGTTATTCTATTGTTATCATCAAGGATATTTTTCCATTCTGATCGAACAATAGACCATAGTTCATTTGTATTTTGCCAATAGATATCACCTTTACTCCAATCATGATCAATAATTCTTTCGTAGCGAGCTATACCAGATTCTTTTGCAACAATAGGAGCAGATAAACTTATTTCTCCTATATTATCTAATTTACTTTTCAGATTATTCTCTTCTTGGACCCAACCATATGGAGTAATTATATGTCTATTTGTACCAATCAAAACATCATAATCATCTCTAATACTAAACTCTCTTCTAGGAAGTGGACGCCATGTTTCTGAGCTTAGCCAGTTTGAGTAATTTCCATTATGCTTCCATTCCCCTATAGATTGATATCTTGGAGAATCATCAACTTGATAAACAGATTGAGACCATTTATTTTTAACTTCATTATTTGACAATATCCTTTTTTGCCAGGTATTAAATCCACGATATTCATTTATAGAAGTATCTTCATAGTGCCAGTCTTGCCTCCAATGCTTAACTACAACAGGCTCAGTTATTTCTTCATTATCGAAAAACATTACTAATATATGTTGTAGGCTAATAAAGTCATTTCTATCTTCTAATAAGTATACAAACTCTGTTCCCCAAGATTGGTAAGGCCTACTTGGAGAGTATGATTCAACAAATCCCATTGTCTCTATGAAATCAAAGCTTACACGATATGGGCCTTGCATCGCCAAAATGGCTAAACGGTCACGCTCGAAATTTGTTACATCCTCTTTCTGGAGCTCATGCCAGTTATTACTAATATCTAAATCTAATGTAACTGCATCACCTTGCGTTGTTCCACCTCTTGGTTTCATAATATCATCACTCATATAGGGCCACGAGAATGTATATTGACTGGAAGTGTTGTTCTCATTAGCGCTACAGATTAACGGAGATAAAATCATAAGGAGTAAAATATTTCTTATAGAGTGCATTTTTAATTTTTCTTTCTTCTGAATAAAGGAACTATTAGTCTTCTATAAGCTAGGGCAAATCCTGTATAAAAAAGAACACAAGCAGCTAAAGAACCAATACCAGCAATTGTTTGTCCTATAAAGCCAAGTGACTCACCTGTATGCAGATAACGAATATAAGTTCTACTTCTTCTACCTAATGTAGCATCTGAAAATGTAACAACATCTTCAATGTCCCCGGTGTACCTATTAAATTCTAGATCAACTCTTTTAGTTGGCTCTCTACCTGACCCTGTATCAACTCTAATATTTACTATTTCTGAGGCTTCATCAGGAGGCGAGAGTGTAATACGATTCCACTCTTCATTATAATCGAATGATTTTTGCAATAAATCCTCAATAGTTAAGATATTTTCTGGTATTAATTGTTCTGCTAAAATTTCTTGATTATTTTCACTTCCTCGAGATGGCGGATTTTCGCCATAAACTCTATAAACTAAATCGCTAGCCCATGGATATGAAAAAACTAAAGCTGTAGATGCCATTATAAAAAGAGGAATTAAAAACCAAAAACCAAGTACATGATGCCAATTGTAATCTCTTGCTTTAGATGTAGGATTACTTTTTAGGAAAAGTATTTTTGGGCGAATAGTTATCCATTTCCAGACAGATGGAAGCCATAAGTATAATCCTGAAATAATAATGAATATAAAAATTAGATTAGACACACCTATGATCGACCTTCCAATAGATCTTGATTCTCCCTCTAGTGCAAACCATCTATGAAAGGCTCTATTCCAGGAGAAGAATGCTCTTGTTTTGACTGCACCTTTTCCAATAATTTCACCAGTATATGGATTCATAAGTACCGGTGCAGACATGCCTCTTTGTATGTAAACAGGCGCTCTTCTATCATTTATAAAAGTTAAACTAGCGCCACCTGGGACTTCATTTTCAGCTCTTAATATCAAATCATCAGCAGTAAGTCTATTACCTTCTTCTTCACTATAGAATGCCTTTTCAGCATACGTTATGAGTTGATGTTCATATGTTAGTATTACCGCTGTAACTGACATTGTAAGGATTACAATTCCAGTTAATATTCCTGCAACTAGGTGTGTCCAAAAAATAATTTTTCTAATCATGCATGTATTATTACTTAATAAGAGATAATTTCTAACTGAGAATAATAATCATTAAGAATATAAATACAAGCTAATTATTGAGAAATATCTTCGAGTCTTTTATTCGAAGTTTCAATCATAAATAAACTAGCAACTACTCCCATTAGTGCTGTAGATGCAAACATAAAAAATACAGCCACAATGCCTTGTGCTGTAGCCATGAAGCCCACTACCGTAGGCGCTACAGCGGAAGCCAGTCTAAGCCAAGAGGTAGCTAGCCCAGTTCCAATAGCCCTTATGCGTGTTGGGTAAACCTCAGGCGTATAAAGATAAAGCACAGAGTTAGTAGAGCCAATAATCCCATAGCTTAATGTTCCAAATATTAACAAATAGGTAACATTTGAGGCTCCAGAAGCACCTAAAATAATAAGACATATTGCTCCAAGGATAAATGAAGCTGTGACCCAGCGTTTACGTCCAATTTTATCTATAACAAAAGCACAAACAAGTAAAAAACATACTTGTGCGATATTAGTAAAAGATGCATATCTTAGTGATTGCTGAAGCTCTAAATCATAGAAGGTATTATAAAGCGTAGGCATCCAATTATTTAGGCCATTGGTAGTAAAGTAAGCGCTAATCCAAAGACCCCATATTGCAAGCGTCTTAAATCTAAAATTAGTTGATAGCAATTCTTTCCAAGAGGTATAAGCAATTACTTTAGCTTTAGGAGGTTGTATAGAAGATATCTCAAGATTAGGATTAATTCTTTTTGGTGTACTAGCCTCAAGCTCCTCAATTATATCTTCTGCTTTTCTATAATGTCCTTTTTCTAATAACCATCTAGGCGACTCAGGAAGAAACCATATTAGACAAGCTACAATTAGTCCAGGTAATACACCAATTAAAAACATCCATTGCCAACCAAACATAGGAACAACTATTGCACCTATTTGACCACTTACCATTAGGCCAACAGGAAATATCATTTCATAAAGTAGAAAAAATCTTCCTCTTCCATGAGCAGGAGACAACTCGTTTATGTAGGTAGCAGCAACTGGCATGTAGCCTCCAAGACCAATGCCCTGAATAAATCTCATTATGAGTAATACATTAAACTGCCCAGCAAAGGCACAAAATAGTGCCATAATTGACATAATAAATACGGCAGCTGTTGCACCTTTCGTTCTTCCAAACCTTTCTGCGAAGGAGCTAAAAAAAATTGCTCCAATGACCTGACCAAAATAACTTGCTGAAATTAGTATACCTATTTCTGTTAATGAGATATCCCATAGTATTCTTAAGACTGGGAGAGTAAAGGCTAAAGCTAGTGCATCAAAAGCATCAAAGAATGTTGCTGTTCCCATGACAATCCTTGCTTTGGTATGCCAACGACTGAATGGAACATTCTCCATTCTGGCCATAAGCCTTGCTTTTAATAGTCTATTGTTAGTCATAGTTATTTATTAAGTGTCATTTATCGGTAGAAAAACAGTAAAATAATCCAACGCTTCCATGACTTACCAGATCCGATTGACTACAACCGCTAGTTGTATTTGCAGAATTCCATGATGTATTACCATTGCCTATTCTATCTGAATGGCCAATTTGTGCATTGCCATTATTATTGCTTGTCCAATTATTGCAAGTTCTATCATCATTAATATTATAAGCTCTCCCATCAGTTTGAGATCCTGTAAGAATTCCGTGACGAGTAGGTAGAGGATCACCAATACCGTTAATAACTTCTCCATGCTCAGTAAGAATAAATTCCTTAGTCATATTACTACCTCGTTGCGCCTCTAGTAATGTATCACCATGAAATTGAGATTTTATGAGCGGTCTATTTAATCTTCTTCCGAGATAGTCTAACAATCTAGCTTTCGAATGATACCAAGGACCATCACCAATCCTATCTCTAGCATTTATAGCTGGCT
>CENZ01033402.1_pt1 | contig 98485 bp, 97 predicted proteins | sample 361341 | NCBI WGS metagenome assembly CENZ01 (sample SAMEA2619782, study PRJEB7988) | marine metagenome | biome: marine biome (ENVO:00000447); feature: deep chlorophyll maximum layer (ENVO:xxxxxxxx); material: "saline water (ENVO:00002010), including plankton (ENVO:xxxxxxxx)" | depth 50 m
ATTGGTGTATTTGGGGCTGGTAATTTCAGTAAATCCATTTTACTTCCAGCATTATCCAAAATTAATGATGTAAGCCTGCACACGATTGTCTCAAACAATGGTAAATCTTCTAACCATTTAAAAGAAAAATTTGGCTTCTTAAATGCTAGTAGAGATCCGTTGAAAATTTTAGATGATCCAAGTATTAACGCTGTAATAATTACAACCCGCCATGATAGTCATGCTGAATTGACAATAAAAAGTCTGAATGCAGGTAAGCATGTACTAGTTGAAAAACCGTTAGGGTTAACAAAAAAAGAGTTAATCGACGTTCAAAAAGCCTATGAGAAAAATAATGGTTTTCTACAAATTGGCTTTAATAGAAGATTTGCACCTATAACAAATAAACTTGATACCGAATTAGCAAAAATTGATGGGCCACGCTTTATGCTTTTCCGCATAAATGCCGGGCATATTCCCAATGGTAGTTGGATCCATAACGATAAAGAAGGTGGGGGAAGAATTATTGGAGAAATGTGCCATTTTATTGACTTTGCGCGCCACTGCGCCAGATCAAAAATATTGTCTGTACAAGCAGATGCAGCGAGAAATACGGGGGGATCTCCCGACGACGTTACGGCCATAATACGTTTTGAAAGTGGTAGTCTTGCTACAATTGCGTATACGGGACTGGGTGACACAACTGTCCCAAAAGAACAATATGAAATATTTTCAGGTGGCACTGTATTAGCTATAAATAACTTTCGGGAGTTAACCATAACTTCGAATGGTAATACAAAAAGTTATAATAGTTATGGACAAGATAAAGGCTTCAAAAGTGCGTTAGAGGCATTCAAATCATCTATAAACGGAAAGGTTCATAATCCATGTAATCTGGATGAAATTTTTGATAGCAGTAGGGCAACCCTCGCTGTCATGGAATCTTTACGTTTAGGTTCAAAAGTTGATCTTATTTGATTAAGGAAAAAATTAATGTCGAATGAAAAATGGTCATTAAATACCTTAGTTGAGCGCCTTTCCGAAGCAAAAGTACTATGCATCGGTGATTTAATGTTGGATAAATTTGTATACGGCGAAGTGAATAGAATTTCACCTGAGGCTCCTATACCTATACTTAAAACAAAATCCGATAAATTATTATTAGGGGGGGCTGGTAACGTAGCAAATAATCTTTCTTGTTTGGGGGTAGAAACGCATTTTATTTCTGTCATTGGAAAGGATCAGACCGGAAAGACCATAGCAAAATTAATTAAAAAGATTCCAAATATCATAGCTAACCTTATTACGGATGAAAAACGACCAACTACTTTTAAAACACGCTTTATTGCAAATGGGCAGCAAATGATGCGAGTTGATAGTGAAACAACATTAAACATAGATAACACAATCGAGAGTAATATTATTGAGTTAACACGATCAGCTCTAGATCACTGTGGCGCCTTAGTGCTGGCTGATTATGGTAAAGGTGTTTTAACTAGATTTCTTCTTAAAAAGATTATTACAATCGCAAAATCTAAAAAAATTCCCGTTATAATAGATCCTCAGGGTTTTGACTACAGTGCTTACAGTGGGGCTGATCTTATAACACCAAATCTAAAAGAACTCTCAGAAGCAACAACGAAGCCAACTGATAATGATGAAGAAATCAGTTCAGCTGCAATATCACTAATATCAAAATACAAAATTAATTCGGTACTTGCTACGCGCTCAAGCGATGGGATGAGCCTTATTAACAAGAAATGCTTTACTACATTTGCGGCAGAGGCGCGTGAAGTTTTCGACGTATCAGGGGCTGGCGATACAGTGGTAGCAACGTTAAGTGCATGTTTGGCTGCTAATATTAAACTTGATCACGGTGTCAAGCTGGCGAATATCGCGGCTGGTATCGTTGTTGCTAAATTAGGGACAGCAGTAGTCTATACAAATGATTTAATATCGAACTTTAATAATGGAAGTGTTAAATCAATTGACGAAAAATTATATACAATACACTCCATTACCGACCAAATCAAAACATGGAGATCTAAAGGTTTAAAAATAGGTTTTACAAATGGATGTTTTGATATTCTACACCCAGGTCATTTATCTACCATTACAAAAGCAAAGTCATTATGTGATAAACTAATTGTGGCTTTAAATAGTGATAGTTCTGTAAAAAGCCTGAAAGGTGATAATCGCCCAGTGCAATCAGAGGTTACTCGCTCCAAAATACTTATTTCTTTAGAACATGTAGATGGGGTAATAATATTTAACGAAAAAAATCCTAATAATATCCTAAAACTTATAAAACCCGAAATTTTTGTGAAGGGAGCAGATTATTCTATTAAAAATATTCCAGAAACAAAGATTATTAATTCCTATGGTGGTAAAATAATATTAGCTGACATTAAGGATGGCTTTAGCACAACAAATACAATTGTAAAAATAAATAAAAATAACTCATGAAGGGGCACTTTTTGCCTAAACCACAGCACGTTATCAATTATTAGGTATAATAATATCGATAAATTTATTCCAAAATGATTTTTCTTTCTGAATTTTAATTGGCCTTGTGTTTTGTTCAAGCTCTAACTTATTAATTTGGTTTTGGGCATAACGCATGAAATCCCTCCAAATAAATGACGGCAACCCTCCACCAACAACTTTTTTCATGGAACCATCATTATCATTACCAACCCAAACGCCACCTACAAGATTATTTACATAACCAACAAACCAAGCATCACGAAATCGTTGACTAGTGCCAGTTTTGCCTTTTTCTTGACCTGAAAAACGAGCATTCCTTCCTGTTCCAGATATAACCACTTCTTTCAACATCTCATTCATTAATGACACATTATTTTGATCAACAATCTGTCCGGTTCCCCCTCCACTTCGCTTATATATTACATTGCCAATATTATCCTCAATTTGTAAAATACCGAAAGGCAAAACACCGCGACCTCCATTCGCAAACACTGCGTAAGCGCTTGTTAACTCAAATAAACTCAATTCAGAAGTTCCAAGCGCGAGGCTAGGTGATCGGGTTAAGGGCGAAACTATTCCCAATTGCCTAGCAGTCTTAATTACTTCATCCCTACCAGCATATTCTGAAACCTGAACTGCTATTGTATTAACAGATTTAGCTAATGCGCTCTTTAGAGACAACTCTCCAATAAATTTATTATTATAGTTTTTTGGAGACCAGCCTTCAACTGAGACCCGTGAGTCTACAAATTTTGTATCCGGTTTAAGACCAGCCTCCAATCCTGCCAGGTAAACAATAGGTTTGAATGCTGAACCCGGCTGACGAAGCGCTTGAGTTGCTCTATTAAATTGGCTTTTATTATAATCCCTACCCCCAGCCATTGCCAGAATAGCGCCGTGACTCGTCATCAATATCGAAGCGCCTTGTGAAACTTTTAGTTTTTTGCCATATTTTGATAAATATTTTTCCAGAATCAACTCTAACTTTATTTGAAGTAGCGGATTTAAAGTTGTTCGCACTATGACATTACTGGTATTGGGACCGGCAAACCCTCGTATTTGATCAGAAACCCAATCAGTAAAATATTGCCCAATTTTCTTCGATTTTCTATGCTGTTTGTATCTAAATTTACTCTCAATCAACTGTTTTGCCTGAATCTCATTAAGATAACCAGACTTTACCATATTTGAAATGACCACCTTAGCCCGATCGATCGCTCCCTTAGGGTTATGGGCTGGATTTAGCCTAGATGGTGCTTTTACGATTCCCGCAATAATTGCCGACTCCAGAACGGTCAGTTTTTTAGCTTCTTTCCCAAAATATGTTCTTGAGGCACTATCAACACCGTATGACCCAGAGCCAAAATAAACTCGATTCAAATAAATAGACATTATTTGATCTTTTGTGAATTTTTGTTCTAACCAAAGAGCTAATATTAACTCTTGGTATTTCCGCTTAAATGTTCTTTCTGAATTTAAAAATAAATTTTTTGCAGCTTGTTGGGTTATTGTGCTGCCACCTTGCACAATATGGCCTGCTTTGAGGTTGCTAACCATTGCCCTAACAATTCCCACTACATCGACCCCAAAATGCGAATAGAATCTACGATCTTCAGTAGCTATAAAAGCATTAATCAGATGAGCGGGAAGATCTTCAACAAAAACTTTATCGCCCATTAGGTCTCCAAAACGAGCCAACCTTGAACCATCGTTTGCTAAAATTGTTATGGATGGGCGACGGGATACCTCCAAAGCCTTATCAATCGGGGGTAGGTCATATGCAAAATATAATGTAATAATTGTAATTACTAACACTGTCCATATTGATAGAGTAAAAAACCACTTAAACAAAAACCTCAAAAATTTATCTCTCCAATAAAAATAGTGTTATTTATTAAAATTTTGCCAAATTATATTAAACATCTAAATTAGTAACTTTTAGCGCATTTGTTTGAATAAATTCCCGGCGAGGTTCAACAACATCTCCCATGAGAGTTGAAAATAGCTCTTTGGCTTCACCAACATGGCGCTCTTTGACTTGCAATAGTGTTCTTACATTTGGATCTAGCGTTGTTTCCCATAACTGTTCAGGATTCATTTCTCCCAAGCCTTTATAACGTTGCATTGACACACCCTTCTTACCTATTTCCATAATAGATTCGAACAACGAAATGGGGCCCGTAATTTTAAAACTCTTCTCTTTTGAAACTAAATCTCCATGACCCAGAAATTTATCTAAAAGCTCATCTCTCTTGGAATGTAAAGCTCTTGCTTCTGAGCTCCTAATAACAGAACCGTCAATTATGTGGGGACCATCTGGAACGCCCCTAAGCGTCCTTGAAAATGCTAATCCCCCATCAGCTAGACTTTCGCCCAACCATCCTCGTTCAGATTTGGATTCAAGAGCGTTTAAACGTATAGCTATATAAGCAGCAACTTCGTCCGCTTGTTCTGTATTTGCTAATATGTTCGGGTCTAGCGCTCCCGAAATAGCAGCTTGTTCCGAAATTTTAATAGGCACCCTAGAGGTAAGTCCAAAAATTTGATTCTTAACGTCTCGACAAAATTCTATTAAAAGTTTTAGATCTTGACCAGAAATCTGATCACCATTATTGAGCTTAAAAACGCAACCATCTATGCCAGCATTTATAAGATAGTTTTCCAACTCATAATCATCTTTAAGATAAACCTCCGATTTACCATGCTTCGCCCGATATAGAGGTGGTTGGGCAATATATAAATATCCTTTATCTATTAATTCAGGCATTTGACGATAAAAAAACGTTAACAGCAAAGTCCTTATATGACTACCATCGACATCAGCATCAGTCATGATTATGATTTTATGATAACGCGATTTTTCAGCATTAAACTCTTCAGGTCCGATCCCTGTGCCAAGTGCAGTAATTAAAGTACCAATTTCAGCTGAGGCCAGCATTTTGTCATCTCTTGCTCGTTCTACGTTTAATATTTTACCTCTAAGTGGCAATATCGCTTGATGAGCTCGATCTCTACCTTGTTTTGCCGACCCCCCTGCAGAATCACCCTCAACAATAAATATTTCACTAACAGTAGGATCTTTTGACTGACAATCGGCCAACTTACCGGGTAACGAGGCAATATCAAGAGCTCCCTTTCTTCTGGTTAATTCTCGCGCCTTTCTAGCAGCCTCCCGAGCTGCCGCAGCCTCCGCAATTTTATTTATTATAATTTTGGCCTCTGCTGGATGTTCCTCGAACCATTCAGTTAATTTATCACCAACCACACTCTCAACTACAGGTCTCACTTCAGAGGAAACCAACTTTTCCTTTGTTTGGGAAGAAAATTTTGGGTCCGGAACCTTCACAGATAGGACACAAGTGATACCTTCTCGAGCATCATCACCTGAAATTGCAACTTTATTTTTCTTGTTTAACCCCTCGCGGTCCGCATAAGTATTTACGGTTCGGGTTAGAGCTCCCCTAAAGCCAGCTAAATGTGTACCACCATCTTTTTGTGGAATATTGTTTGTAAAGCATAGGGTGGTTTCTTGATAGCTATCATTCCACTGCAATGCCGCTTCAACTACAATATCCTCTTTTTCACTTTTTACCACAATCGTTGGAATTAGAGAATTTTTTGAGCGATCTAAATATTTTATAAAAGCTTCAAGGCCGCCTTCATAACACAATTCTACGATATTCTGATCAACATGCCTGTCGTCAATAAGTTTAATTCTAACACCTGAATTCAAAAATGCCAGTTCACGTAGCCTATGTTCAATGGTTGCAAAATTATAATTTATATTTGAGAATGTCTGCTCTGAGGCTAAAAAAGTCACTTGTGTTCCAGTTTTGCCGTTAGCATCACCAACAACACTCATTTTTTCAGAAATATCACCATTAGTAAATACAAGCAAATGTTCCTTTTCATCTCTCCAGATACGTAGTTCTAAACGTGTTGATAATGCATTTACAACTGAGACACCAACTCCATGCAAACCCCCGGATACTTTATAAGAGTTCTGATCAAACTTCCCCCCCGCATGTAACTGGGTCATTATTACTTCAGCTGCTGGCAAGCCCTCTTCCTCATGAAGATCAACCGGTATACCTCGACCATTATCATAAACACTCACTGATCCATCCCCATTTAGGGTTACCTGAACAATATCACAATGACCTGCAAGCGCCTCGTCAATTCCATTATCAACAACTTCATAAATCATATGATGTAATCCGGAACCATCATCAGTATCACCGATATACATACCAGGTCGCTTGCGGACAGCATCTAAGCCTTTAAGAACTTTTATTGATTGTGCACCGTAAGAATCTTCAGCTAATTCTCCACCATCTGACTTTTCAACCTTATTTGTCTCATCGACCATTTTTTTTCCAATCTATTAGTAAGTAGCTATATGGTAGTTTATTTTTTGTCTTTATTATTAATCTGCCCCAATTGTAAAATGTTGCGCACTATTTTTTAAGGAAGAAAAAGTCTCTGGGTCTGTCCCAGTAATCCATGCCTGAACACCTAAATCTACAATTAGATCAAATAAAGAAGTTCGACGGTCTTGGTCTAGGTGCGCCGTAATTTCATCAAGTAAAAGAAATGGTGCATAACCACGCTCTTGTGTCTGAAGAATTACAGCTGCAATTACAAGACTAATGAGAAGCGACTTTTGCTCTCCTGTCGAACATAACTTAGCCTCCATCTTATTTTTTGTATGGTAAACCATTAAGTCACTTTTATGGGGTCCAAATGACGTATGACCTATAATACTATCACTTTCGCGAGATGCCTTAAGCTCGATACGTATTTTCTCTTCAACAGCCAAAGCTGGTTCTTTTTCCAACCATCGCTCTACTTGTCCATTAAGTTCAATTAACGAACCCGGAAAAATACCATTACCGATTGAGCAAAATTTTCTTAACCGTTCTACTGTTTGTAACCGTTGAACCGTTACAGCTACCCCATGACGGGAAATTGAAGCTTCGATAGAATCCAGCCATTCCGAGTTATTACAATTATTTCTCAATAACTTATTACGGCTTCTGATAGAATGTTCATACGCACTAACGGGACCAATATGGGAAGGATCAAGTGCATAAGTAATTTGATCAATAAATCGACGTCGACCAGATGCACCCTCAGCAAACAATCTATCCATTTGAGGAGTTAACCATTGAGCACTAACGTATTCACCCAATTCGGATTGGCTCTTAACCATGTTACCGTTGATTTTAATAACACGTTTTATATTTTTTTGATTATTGTTATCATAATCAGGAAATTGACAACCCGTGCCAACATCCATCATATTTTTGCCAATTTTTAATTTAGCAGCCACAGCCCAATTTGATATTTTATCTTTGCATTGGGATGATTTATGCAAAATTTCACTTAATGGCGCTCGCCTTAACCCCTTACCTGGAACTAAAAATGATAGCGCCTCCAACAAATTAGTTTTTCCTGCTCCATTTAAACCGGTTAAAACAACGAGATTGCTATCAATTTCAAAGCGTTTAAACTTATAGGATCTAAAATTAGACAAAGTGAGCGAACTAATGACAGTTTTGTTGAATACAGGTTTTTTATTTACCTGGTTCATATTTCTAACACTATTTGATAGTTTCTTAAAAAAAATCTCAAAAATTTTTATTCCATTTTTTATTATAAATACTCATCCTTAGTTACTTGGAATAAATATCGACATAGTTATTTAATTTAAAATCAACCTATTAAACCCTCATTGGCATTAAAACGTATAACGCTCCTTGATCTTCTAAATCTTCTATTAGTGTGGGTGACGATGAATTTGCCAAAGTGAAACGTATGCGTTTACCCTCTATTTGTTGAGCTATATCCAATAAATAGCGAGAGTTAAAACCGATTTCCATCTCTGCCTCATCATAATCCACTTGCAACTCTTCAGTGGCAGAATCATTATCTGAACTATTTGCTGAAAGCATTAAATTACCTCTTGAGACAGATAACTTAACCGATCGAGATTTTTCGTTAGAAATGGCAGATACTCGATCCACCGCCTGAGCAAATAAAAGGGTATCTACCTCAAGCACTTTATCGTTATTATCTGGTATAACACGATCATAATCTGGAAATGTCCCGTCAATCAACTTTGATGTTAAAGCCGTACCATCAAAACTAAACTTTATCTTAGTATCAGAGAGACCTATTTCAATATTTTCCTCGCTTTCGTCAATTAATTTGCGCATTTCCGCAACTGCTTTACGAGGCAAAATAACTCCTGGCATATCTGATGCACCCTGTGGCAAAGCTAATTCTACACTAGCTAGCCTGTGTCCATCCGTTGCAACAGCACGCAATACATCTACATCGCCCCTTTTTGCAGCGTGGATATATATTCCGTTCAAATAATAACGGGTTTCCTCTGTAGAAATAGCAAATTTTGATCTATCAATTAAGCCTCTCAAATCGGCAGATTTAAGTACAAAATTTGTTGGGAAATCCTCAGTTGCCACTACTGGAAAATCCTCAGTTGGCAAACACGTTAACTTAAAATTAGAACGACCAGACATCAATGTTAGCTGTTCATCATCTCCGTCCGAGTCTAAAATAATCTGAGACCCATCAGGTAGTTTTCTCACAATATCATATAATGTGTGCGCTGGAGCGGTAGCTGAACCGGTAACGCTTATATCAGCTGGAATTTGTTCTACTATATCAATATCCATATCGGTTGCATGTAAAGTGAGAACGTTATTTTGAGCTTCAAATTTGACATTTGATAAAATAGGGATAGTGTTTCTTCGCTCTACAACTCCTTGGATATGATTTAAAACTTTTAACAATAATCCCCGTTCAATAGTAATTTTCATGATATTACGATTTCCCACTTTCTCCTAATGAATATTTCTTAATTTAACAACAAAAGGTATTTTTTTTGTTAAAATATATTTTTCAATTTATATTTGAACATCTCTGAATCAACCATTAGATACAATTTGAATTTTTACTATTATCCCTTGCTTAAACTCAATAAGAGTATAACAGATTAGGTGATATAGGTAAGCTTTTTACCATAACAATATAAACTTTTTTATTTTTGGCTAATAATTCCAAAATATTAATTTGAGAGCCAGTAATAAGAAAAATAGCATTTGACGAAGGAAATAATCAAATTAACTTTTAAATTTGTATAATTAATGTTACAAAAGCCTCCTAGCCCTCTAACATACGCTTTAAAAGATCTACATCTTCTGCAAAGCTATTATCGTGATCACACAATTCGTCTACTTTTTTAACCGCATGCATAACGGTTGTATGATCTCTTCCACCAAATTTTCTTCCTATTTCAGGCAATGATCTAGATGTAAGCTGCTTTGACAAATACATGGCCACCTGGCGTGGGCGCGCAACGGACCGAGCCCGGCGGGCTGAATGCATGTCTGAAATACGAATATTAAAATGCTCAGCTACACTTTTTTGAATTTCATCAATCGTTACCCTGCGATCATTCGAGCGAAGAAGATCATGAAGTATGTCTTTTGCGGTTTCCAAAGTTAGATCTCTACCAACTAACTGTGTGTGAGCAGCAACACGATTTAACGCACCCTCCAATTCACGAACATTCGAGGTGATTCTATGTGCCAAAAACTCAACAACGTCACGGGGAACTTCCAATTTCATTTTCTCAGACTTGGTCTCTAGTATAGCTAAACGGAGTTCATAAGTTGTGGCATGAATATCTGCGACCAACCCGCAATTAAGTCTTGATTTTAATCGCTCTTCAACACCTTCAAGGTCTGAAGGTGATTTATCTGCTGATAAAATTATTTGACGACCCTGATCAACCAGTGCATTAAATGTATGAAAGAATTCCTCTTGGGTCGCATCGCGCCCACCAATGAACTGAACATCATCAATCATTAACACATCAACCGAACGAAACTGCTCCTTGAAGTTAACAGTATTTTTCTCTCTTAACGCTCTAACAAACCTATACATAAATTTTTCTGCAGATAAATACATTACAGTACGCTCGGGTTCACGTTCTAGTATTTCCCAAGCAATCGCGTTCATTAAATGCGTTTTACCTAGGCCAACACCACCATACAAAAATAACGGATTAAAAAAAACTGAGGATGCCTGCGCCACGCGTCTGGCTGCTGCATAAGCAAATTCATTTGGCTTACCAACCACGAATTGATCAAACCTGAATCTGTCATCCAATGGTGCTGAAATTTGACTGTCCGAAATGTGAGGCGAGACAGATTTCTCTATTGGATCTGCCTTGAAAACAACCTTAGAATCCAAAATATTATCTTTGTTAATACCATCATATTTTGTAGCAATATTCTGCTTAGTTTTCAAACTCGGCTGGATTATAACATCAACCGAATTTACGACCTTGTTCTCTTGTGTCCATAGTTCTTTGAGACGTTCAAGATAATTTGCAACCACCCAGTCACGCATAAACCTTGATGGAACAGCTAATCTGACTTCTGAGTTTCTTAAATCACAGGCTTTTATTGGCCTTACCCAATTTTCAAAAGCGGTTTCCCCGATTTCGGTCTTTAACGTGTCACTTATTCTAAGCCATTGCTTCTGGAAACTTTGATCCTCATAACTTATGCCCATACTTGCCAGCCCCAATAAATAAACATCCAATATTAATAGTATCTCAGGATTAACTCAGCAACAAAAATTCACATTAAACGTAAACTTGGACCCAAGATAGTGCTTAAATTCCAAAAAAGAACAATCTCAGTTTGTCTCAACCCATTAATATTGCGGTTACGCTTATTTTTCTAAAACAATTATAACATCAGAATTGCCACACAATGTCATCCTTGAAATTTTTGATAACCACTTTTTAATGATTCTTTTTAATTTATTACGAAGTTTAGTTTAGTTCCCAATCTCTATACAAATTCAACTGTACATAACATAATTTTTTGATTCAATAGGTCCGAAAGGAGAACGTGTAAAATATTCTTCTTGACATGAAAAAAAGATTCGAATCGTGATCTATAATGCTCCTTTTTAATAACCTGCTAATCAACATTAACAAACTGTCTGGTAAAGCTTGAAATTTACCAAATATTAAAAATTTAGGAGCTAATTTCTATTAGGTTTTTATAGATTTAATTTTCTTTGAGAGCCTAGAGAGTTTCCTTGACGCTGTATTGCGATGAAGAAGATTCTTTTGAGCGGACCTCATTAATTTCGGCTCAGCTGTTTCTAACGCTTCTTTTGCAGCACCAATATCACCGGATTCTATGGCTTTTTCTACCAATTTAACCTGTGTTCTCATCTCACTACGACGGCTACGGTTAACTTCTGATTTTCTCTCAGTTTGTAAAATACGCTTTTTAGCAGATTTGATATTAGCCATAATTTCCAACGATATTAATTTCTAAAAACAGATTAAAGGAAGGTATAATCGTTAAGGTTGGTGGTTATATATGTGTAGACGGTGGGCGTCAAGCCTTAGTGGTTCTAATTGAAATTTTTAAACAGATTTTAGTGTTTTCTTGGTTCCGGAGCTATAGAAAATTTTATTTGAGTATGTCCATTCTCAATTTTGGAAAAATTAATAGTTAAAATTTCTTCATCTCGTAAAAAAATATTATTACCGCTATCCCTCCAACCTAATTGAGGTAGTGTATCAGCATAAAATCTACGCGCCTTAAATAATGAGACTTTTCCATCTGCCGCAATCTCAACTATTCTTCCACTTGGTGTATCAAATATTAGTGCGGTTTGGTTTTGTATTTTAAAACCAGACATCAGTGGCACATCATTGAGTATAGAAATAAATGAACTTTGCGGATAAACCGTGTTTGGAAGAAAGTAAAACGCTACAATAAACGACAAAAAGAAAGTTGTTTTCATAAAACCCTTCTTTCCAATAAGCTACCGTTGGCAATTTGAACAAAAAAAAGTTGACCGCCCAGCTTGGATTATTTTTTGTATTTTAGCTTTTTCACAATAACCACACAACTCTCCATTTTTGCCATATACAAGAAACTGGTACTGGAAATAACCAAGTTTACCATCCGGTCTTCGATGGTCATTTAACGTTGAACCTCCAGCATTAATTGCATCGGTCAACACAATTCTTATCATTTTTACCAACTTTTCAGCTTTTTTAAAACTGATATTTTTTGATAAGCGTTTTGGAGAAATACCTGACCGAAACAAACTTTCTGTTACATATATGTTACCCAAACCAGCAACTATTTTTTGATCTAAAAGAGCGCACTTTATAGCAATGTTTCTACCATTTAGTTTTTTCATCAAGACAACTGCATTAAAACTATTGCTCAATGGTTCTGGTCCTATATTTCTTAATAACTTGTGCGATCCAATAGTCTCTCTTTTAGCAAGAGTCACAATACCAAACCTTCGTGGATCATTATAACGGATGGTAACTCCATTTTGAGTAACAAAGTCTATATGATCATGTTTGCTTGGTACTGGGATGTTTTTTTGAAGAACTCGTATGTGCCCAGACATGCCTAAGTGAATAATTAAAACAAGGTCTTTCTCCAAATAAATCAAGAGATACTTTCCTCGCCGAGTTATATTTATTATCTTTTTTCCAGATAGTTTTTGGCAAAATTGTTCTGGAAATGGGATGCGAAGACCTTTTCGCCTGGTTATGACGGATGATAACACTGTATTTTCCAAGTGTGGTACCAAGGATCTTTTTACTGTCTCTACTTCAGGAAGTTCGGGCATAAGTTATAACTATTTTCGTTTTAAAATATAATAATTGTAAGTTAGAGTGCACCTTATCATTAAGTAAGCTACGGTTCTTATCATGTCTATAAAAAAGAATACTGAATTTCATACCGCTTTTGGATACAAAGATGTATTACGAGAAGAAAAAGATGCATTGGTCGCAGAAGTATTTGATAGTGTTGCTCAAAATTATGACCTAATGAACGACCTAATGAGTTTAGGTTTACACCGATTATGGAAGAGCAGACTAATCGAGAAAGTTAAGCCCAATCCAGAGCTTAAGGTTCTAGATGTTGGCGGCGGCACAGGTGATTTACCATTCAAGTTCCTAGAGATGGGCGGCAGGGAAATTGTTGTTGCCGATATTAATAAAAAAATGCTTGTGGTTGGTCGAGGCCGGGCTTTAAACAGAGCATTAATCAGTGAAATTACTTGGGTATGTGCGAATGCCGAGGAACTGCCAATTGATGATGCATCGTTTGACTATTATTTAACAGCATTTTGTTTTCGCAATGTTACCAATTTGGATAAGGCACTAAAAGAAGCTTATCGCGTCTTAAAACCAGGTGGCAGATTTTTGTGTTTAGAATTTAGTTACGTTATCATTCCGCAATTAAGAAAACTTTATGATACTTACTCGTTCAATTTTCTTCCATTTCTGGGGTATGCTATCTCAAAAGATCGCAATTCTTATCAATATCTGGTTGAGAGCATTCGCAGGTTTCCGCGTCAGGATGCGTTTTTGGCCCATATAGAAGACGCGGGTCTAGTTAAGGCCTCATATGAGAATATTTTAGGGGGCATAACGGCCATTCATTCAGCATGGAAAATATAGAAATATATTAATTACTTATGTTTAAAGCTCTTAAAAATATTAGACGTTTAATTTTTATTTTTCGAACGCTCGGAAAATATAATGTGTTATCGCTTCTAAAAGAAGCAGGTATAGCTAACAACATCATCAATATTTTTGTCTTAATCTCAAAAAAAAATTTAAAATTCAAACCTGGCGAACGTTTAGCTATGGCTCTCGAAGAACTTGGTCCTACATTTATTAAGTTAGGCCAGGCACTGTCGACACGCTCAGATATTTGTGGTGAGGAAATTGCTTCAGACCTATCTAAACTTCAGGATAAGCTACCAGCCTTCAGCAAACAAGATGTTAAAAATATTATAGAGAACGAGATGGGAAAACCTGTCGAAAAATGTTTTGCAGAATTTAACTGGAACGCGGTAGCAGCTGCATCTATTGCACAGGTTCATTTTGCAACAACTATAGGGGGCTGCGAAGTTGCTGTTAAAATACTACGTCCAAAGATAGAAGAAGCTTTTAAAAGAGATATAGACTTATTTTATTGGATTGCTGAACTTATCGAACATACGCAACAAGACCTTCGTAGATTTAAGCTTATTGAGATCATTAAAACCTTCGAAACAACTATCAATCAAGAAATGGACCTTCGTTTTGAAGCTGCGGCAGCTGGAGAGTTGGCTGAAAACTTTATCGGTGATCAGGAGTTTGAAGTCCCAGAGGTTGATTGGAGCCTAACATCCAAGCGTATTCTAACACTGCGGCGAGTTGATGGAATTTCTATTGGTGATACTGATTTAATTAAGCATGCTGGTCTAGATCCAAACGAGATACTTTCAAAAGCTGCAACGTCATTGTTTAAACAGGTTTTTCGAGATGGTTTTTTTCATGCAGATCAGCATCCGGGAAATATTTTTGTTTCGAGAGAAGGTAAAATTATTGCGATTGATTTTGGAATCATGGGCCGTCTGGATATAAAAACTCGTTATTATCTGGGACAAATGCTACTATCTTTTCTAAATAGAGACTACACTCGAGTAGCCGAACTTCACTTTGAGGCTGGGTACGTGCCTTCCGATAAATCTGTTCACTCATTTGCTCAAGCGTGCCGGTCAATCGCAGAGCCAATATTGGGAAAACCCCAAAATGAAATATCAATCGCGCGACTACTTGGTTATTTATTTCAAGTATCAAAAGACTTCCAAATGGAAGTGCAGCCCCAATTACTTTTACTTCAAAAAACCATGCTCACTGCAGAAGGGGTTGGACGCAAACTAAGCCCAACGGCAAATATTTGGCTCCTTGCACAACCATTAATTGAACACTGGGTTGAGAACGATTTAAATAAGGAATCTATTTTCATTCAGTCAACAAAGGAAATTGCAGATAAGATAAAGGGCTTGCCAAAAACTTTGTCTTTACTAGAAAAAAATATAAAAACCTTAAGTAAAGAAGGCTTAAAAATTCACGCTGATAGTCTAAAAGAGTTTCAAAGAAAAAGCTCGCGCAGAGCTTTAATCGAGAAGTTAATATTATGTTTTTTATTATTTTCTTTGGCGAGCTGGGTTTATTTAATTTACGCAAAACTCTAGATAATAATCTGAATTATACCAATAATTTATGTAATTTACTTGCTATAATATTAATCCACGTCTAACTTTCATTTTTGCTATTAAAAATTAACGCCAAAAATTCTACGGTTTGCAAAATGAATAACAAACAAAGGGTCTTACTTATAATCTCCGGTGGTATCGCGGCTTATAAAAGCCTCGATCTTATTCGAGAACTAAATCGCCTTAATATAAGTATTAGATGTATATTAACTGAAAACGCTGGTAAGTTCGTAACTCCACTTTCGCTTACAGCTCTGAGTAAAGATAAAGTTTATCAAGACCTATTTTCCGTTTCAGATGAAAATACTATGGGGCATATTCAATTATCTAGAAATACGGATTTAGTATTGGTGGCTCCAGCAACCGCCAATATAATAGCTAAGATGTCCTGTGGCATAGCCGATGACCTTGCCACAACAACATTACTTGCCACTGATAAGCCCGTAATCATTGCCCCGTCGATGAATGTGAGAATGTGGAATCATGCAAGCACCCAGACTAACATATCGACCCTTTTAAAAAGAGGTATAAAAATCATTGGTCCTGAAGATGGCGAGATGGCATGCGGTGAATTCGGGTTAGGCAGAATGTCAGATATAGAAAAGATTAGTGCAACCCTAAATAATTTTTTTAAAATCAAAACCAATAAAGCTGCGGGCAAGTTAAAAGGCAGAAAAGTGGTTGTAACAGGCGGGCCGACCCATGAAGCAATTGATCCTATAAGGTATATAACTAATCACTCGTCAGGAAAACAGGGTTTTGCAATAGCAAGGGCTCTCCATGAACAAGGTGCAACTACTACTTTAATTACCGGTCCAACGCAAATACCAGATCCTCCTGGAATTTGTGTTAAACATATTACAACTGCCGAAGAAATGTTACAGTCCTGTTTGGATTGCCTACCTGCGGACATCGTGATTTGTGCTGCAGCAGTTTCAGACTGGCGTATAAAAAATCAATATTCTGAAAAAATTAAAAAGCAAGACGAAACTTTATCGCTAGAATTAATGGAGAACCCAGATATTTTAGCTACTATAGCTAGAACTCAAAAAAATCGACCAAATCTAGTGATCGGATTTGCTGCTGAGACCCAGAATTTACTAGAAAATGCAACTATCAAACTCGATAAAAAAGGATGTGACTGGATTTTAGCAAATAATGTCTCAAAGGAGACTGGGGTTTTTGGTGGGGACACTAATCAAATAAAATTTATTTCTAAAAATAAAATAGAAGAGTGGCCCATTTTGTCTAAAGAAGCCATCGGGAAAAAATTAACTAAAAGGATTATAGCATTTCTGAAAGATCATAAAAATGGAAAAGATTAGCGTTTCTATTAAACGCTTAAAGAATTATCAAGGTCTACCTTTACCAGAAATACAAACAAATTTTTCTGCCGGTGTTGACTTACTTGCAGCAGTTAACAACACATTAGTCATAAAACCAAGCCAACGCAAAATAGTTCCTACTGGAATATCAATTGCCTTGCCAGAGGGTTATGAGGCACAAGTACGCCCACGCTCTGGCTTAGCCATCAAAAATGGAATAAGCGTGCTGAATACGCCAGGAACAATTGACTCAGACTATAGAGGTGAAATTGGTGTAATTCTTATTAATTTTGGAAATAATACATTTAAAATCGAGCGTGGGATGAGGATCGCTCAAATGGTTGTATCACCAGTAGTTGCGATTGCGTGGAATGAAACCGACGAGTTATCTAAAACTACACGAGGTAGTGGGGGTTTTGGTTCTACAGGTACAAAATAAAATGCGTCATATTAGATGGAGATTAGTATTACAATGTTCCGCCTTTCAAAAAAAGTACTGTTTGCCGTTGAAGCGGTAGTTGATATTGCCTATCACGCCGGCAGCCAACCAGTTCAAAGCAGAGATATTACCCGGCGTCAGGGTATTCCACGTCGATATCTCGAACAAGCATTACAGGAATTGGTTAAGGCAAACCTTCTTCATGGAGTAAGGGGACCAAAAGGAGGTTATAACCTTGCGAGGGAGCGGCGGCGTATCTCGCTGGGAGATATTATTGAAATTATAAGTAAAATGGACCAATCAGTTAATATGTTTGAGAAAGAAGTCGGTTCAAATCTTGCAAAGTTAGTAATTAGCCCACTGCTATCCGAACACCAAAATGAAATGATGAGGAAGTTGGATCAAATTTCAATCGATGACCTATGCCAAAAAGCTCGTTCCAGTGGAGTAATTAGCGAAGGCCGTGAAAACTTAGATTTTTCAATATAGCAATGTATAAAAGTAATTATGAATAAATTATCAGAATTCAGAGGTCGTATATACGATAGTATAATAGACACTATAGGTGCTACACCATTAATTAAATTAGACCGGCTTCCGAAAAAATATGATTGTCATGCTATTATACTCGGTAAATGTGAATTTTTTAATCCATTAGCTTCAGTTAAAGATCGTATTGGACATGCCATGATTATCGCGGCTGAAAATGAGGGAAAATTAAAAGAGGGTTCAGTCATTGTTGAACCAACATCTGGCAATACTGGTATTGCATTAGCATTCATTGCAGCAGCTAAGGGTTATCGACTAATATTAACGATGCCAGAAAGCATGTCTGAAGAAAGACGAAAAATGTTGTATTTGTTAGGAGCGGAAATCATATTAACCCCAGCATCTAAAGGAATGAGAGGGGCTATTGAAAAAGCTCAAGAAATTGAAAGTAACACCCCTAACGCATTCATGCCACAGCAATTTAGTAACAACTCAAACCCTGAGATCCATTGTCAAACCACGGCTGAAGAGATTTGGTCAGATACAGGGGGAAAGATTGATGCAATTATTGCAGGCATTGGCACCGGAGGAACTTTTACCGGAATTGGTAGAACATTAAAAAAAAGGAAGCCCAATATTCGCATGATTGCTATAGAACCTGAAGATAGTCCAATAATATCGGGGGGCATTCCTGGCCCCCATAAGATACAAGGTATTGGTGCGGGATTTATTCCAGATAATCTTGATACTAGTCTTATTGATGAGGTAATACAGATTGGAAATGAAACAGCATTAATAACCGCACGTCAGGCAGCTAGGTTAGAGGGTTTACCAATCGGTATATCTTCGGGCGCCGCATTAGCCGCTGCTCTTGAAGTTGGTTCGCGGTCAGATATGTTAGATAAGAAAATTATTGTGATTCTTCCTTCTTTTGCCGAAAGATATTTATCTACTGCGCTATTTGATGGAATTAATAATAGGTAATTAAATTATGTCTCTAACGGATCAACAAGTTGAAAGGTACGCAAGACACATTCTCCTTCCGGAAATTGGTGGCAGTGGACAAGCAAAAATTCGTGAAGCAAAAGTACTGGTGGTCGGCGCGGGAGGCCTCAGCACACCCATAATCCAATATCTTACCGCAGCCGGTATAGGCACAATCGGGGTAATAGATGACGACATAGTTGAACTAAGCAATCTTCAACGTCAAGTCATGCACTCAACCTCACGAATAGGAATGAAAAAGGTATTAAGCGCTAAAATCGCAGCTAGGGAAATTAACCCAGATACAAACATTATCTGCCATTCTGAGCGTTTAACTTATAAGAATGCCCGCCAATTAATATCTGAATATGATATTATTTCTGATGGTTGTGATAATTTCTCAACTAGATTTTTAGTAATGGATAGTTGCTACCTTGAACGAAGAACATTAGTCTCGGGAGCTATTATGCGTTTTGACGGACAACTGAGTGTTTTTAAACCACATAAAAGAAATGAAGGAGATTGTCCTTGTTATCGTTGCCTATATCCTGAAGCACCAAAACCAAATACAATCCCAACTTGTGCTGAAGCTGGAGTATTAGGATCACTATGTGGTATTATTGGCTCTATGCAAGCAACTGAAATCTTGAAAGAAATTATTGGTACGGGAGAGAGTTTATCAGGGTCATTAATTATTTTTAATGCTCTAAGTACTCAGTTTAGGAAAATAAAAATTAAACCAGATCCAAAGTGCTTGTTATGTAGCCCATCCGCAACCATTACAGAGATCAATCAGAAATGATAAACAATATTATTAAATCAATGTTTCCAAAACCCGATTAGGCACCTTATGTCCATCGACAAAAGTTTTAATATTAATTACTACAGTTTCACCCATTGCCACTCTGCCCTCCATCGTCGCCGAACCAAGATGGGGCAGAATGACAACATTCTGCATTTTTTTTAGTTTTGAGGGGACATTTGGTTCATCCTCAAAAACATCGAGGCCTGCGCCAGCAATTAATCCTTCATCGAGTAATTTTATGAGTGCTGTCTGATCAATAATATTCCCACGAGATGTATTAATAATAAAACAATGCGGTTGAATAAGCTTAAGGCGTCGTTCAGATAATAAATGGTGAGAAGCTGGGGTTGAAGGGCAGGTTAAAACTATCGTATCCATGTGAGCTAACATTTGATCCAAGCTTTCCCAGTAGGTTGCTTCTAACTGTTGTTCTTTTTTAGGTATAATTCGTGTCCGATTATGATAGTGAATCTTCAAACCAAATCCCTTTGCACGCTGAGCCACGGCGCTACCAATTCTACCCAAACCAACTATGCCGAGCCTTTTTCCAGTAATTTTACTGCCAAGTAATTGTGTCGGTGTCCATCCGGTCCATTCGTTATTGCGAATTATGCGCTCACCTTCACCCAATCGTCTTGCTGTCATAAGAATAAGTGCCATTGTAATGTCAGCTGTATCCTCAGTTAGTACACCAGGTGTATTTGTAATTATTATGTTTCTTGCAGCCGCCGCTCGAAGATCTATGTGGTCGACACCAGCCCCAAAATTAGCGATCATTTTCAATTGATCACCCGCTGAGTTAATAATTTCAGAGTCAATAACATCAGTAACGGTTGGGACTAATATATCAGAATTTTGTACAGCCATAATCAACTCTTCCCTACTTAATGCAACATCATCCAAATTTAGGCGCGAGTCAAAAAGTTCCATCATTCGAGTCTCAACCGGGTCTGGAAGCTTCCGAGTAACGAAAACTTTTGGCCGTATGTTTATTTTGATATTATTAACAGAAATAATAATTAAATCCCCCAATATGATAATTTATTAATAAACTAATTTATGCATATTTAATTCATTATTATATAAATGGCCATAGTTCCAAAAGCTAGTCCAAATCATGATATTTAATAGGTCGTTAACCTAGATAAAGTAAACTACTTTAATTAGAAATTTTGATAAAAATAATGAAAAAAATATACAATAAAAATAGTGCTTTTAAAAAGCTATCAATCTTAATTCTACTTCTGGGTTTTATGAGTTTTTATAAAACAAGTCTTGCAGAAAATTCATTAGAAAAAAAAAATAGTCCGCTGCCACGTTTCGTATCACTAAAGCAAGATAAAACTTATTTGCGTACTGGGCCCGGTGTTCAATATCCAATAGATTGGGTTTATCAAGTAAAAAACTTGCCTCTAGAAGTAATATTAGAGTTCGGCACCTGGCGTAAAGTACGTGATGTTAGAGGTGGCCAAGGCTGGATCCACCAAAGTATGCTTAGCAAGATTCGAACTTTTATTATTACGGGGAAAATAAGAACACTTAGAAAATCTGAGAGCAGCAAATCAAATCCTATCGCTAAATTAGAGGTAAACGTTGTTGGAAAAATTTCTAAGTGCAAACACTCGTTAAGCTGGTGCATCGTTTCTGTAGATGGCTATAAAGGGTGGTTGCGTCGAGTAGACTTTTGGGGAGTTTATCCTGATGAAGCTATCAAGTAATATATCTCAATCTATTAGCTGTATTATTTAAAATCCATCGCCAATATATCTAGGGTATCTTTTTGCAAGGTTGTGGAATGACTATATTTTGGATGATTTATACTCAATACAATCTGCTCCGCTTTTCTATTAAATTCTGCAATCTCTAGTTCTGAAAAATTAAAATGGACAAATTGAACAGAAGAAGCTTTACCCTTCGAACTCGTGCGATCAACATCTTCTTCTGGCACAGCGGCAATAATTTTTTTGCCAATATGCATATTAATTTTTTCTTCAACTCCCCCCAGCCCCGCTAAGAAAGCGGTCCGTATATCGGGGTTATCAATCTCAAACATTAAAGTGGCAACGAGCTCCATTCCATTAGGAATAAGTGGATTGTAAGCTGCCAATTCATCCTTTATTTGCGCCTTCCCACCCTTTTCAATTCGGAGCATCTCCTGCACTTGGTACCACATTGTATTGTATGATTCAAAATAGAAAGTGGCATAAGGACCAACCGCTATTCTGCGTAATTTTTTCTCTTCAACGATTTCCTCTCTAAATTTACCCCTAATAGACTCATATTTGCTGATGTCTAGTATATCACTTTCTTTGAGAGTAGTTTTCATAGTCATTATTTAATTCCATATGCTAAAGCCAAAACTTGGATTGGATGTTGAACAACTTTACTAAAATTTTCAGGATTAGTTTCATTGAGCTTATCGATTCCCTGGATTATGTGTTCACGCGCCAAAGGGCACTCTGATACGATATATTTAGCCTTTGACTCTAGAGCCTTTCGTGCGGCAGGGCGACCAATCTTTAAGGCAACGTCAAAATTATCCTTCATTATTCCCCAAGATCCACCATGACCAGAACATCTCTCAACCACTTCAACTTGAGCATCTGGTATAAGTCTCAACATTTCCGCAGCTTTCGGGCCCATATTCTGCGCCCTAGAATGACAGGCTAATTGAAGGCTAATAGAACCATCGAGGCCCACCATTTCATTAGATAATTCTCCCTTCTTCGCTAGGTCAACTATAAACTCCGCAGCGTCAAATGTATTCTCGCTTACAACCTTCACATTTATATCATCTGGTAGAATTAATGGCCATTCAAATTTCAGCATCAGTGCACACGAGGGTATCAAAGCAATAATTTGATAATCTTTTTTAATCCAATTTGCCAATTCAGATGCTACAATCTTCGCTTTCTCTGCAACACTAGTTATATCTCCCTGCTCTAACTGCGGCATGCCACAACAAGCAGGATATACGAGTTCAACCTCAACATTATTTTTAGCCAATACAGCGCGCATGGCATCACCTATACTAGGATTGTTATAATTTCCAAAGCAAGTTGCATATAGTGCTACTTTTCTCTTAGGTTTAGTGTGGGTTTTAATCGGGGTACGTTTTGTTAGAGGCATACTTGTAAATTCAGGTAACTCTGCCTCCCTGTGTATCTTTGTAATTTTTTCCATTACTGGCCGGGTAATTTTATTTTGTCGCTTCGTAGTCCAATTAATAAGGCTTGCGATCGGACTAGCCATTTTGCCATTTCTGTCGGTTTTAGTAATTTGTTTTGTCGTGTATGCAACTTTCCCTTGATCAAACTCCATTGCCCGATACCGAAGCATCAAATGTGGAAAATCCAAATCAAATTCGTGGGGAGGAACGTAAGGACATTTTGTCATAAAACACATATCGCAGAACGTACATGCATCAACAACCGTCTTGAAATCCTTGCTTTCAACTGTATCCAGTTCTTCACTGTCTGAGTCGTCAATGAGGTCAAATAATCTTGGAAAGCTATCGCAAAGGTTAAAACAACGTCGACAACCGTGACACACATCAAAAACACGGCGCATCTCACTATCAATTGCTTGAGGATTTAAGTAATCTTTTTCTTTCCAAGGGATGTTGTGGCGGGTAGGCGCCTCTAAGCTGCCTTCAGACATTAAAGTTGAACCTTATTTATTGATAATAAAATAATAAGGGGAGACAAAAGGTCTCCCCTAAACATTAAGCGTGTGACTCAGGAGTTTCTATCTCTAGTCTAACGAGTCCAACGCTTTCTGAAAACGTCCAGCATGGGATTTTTCAGCCTTCGCTAAAGTTTCAAACCAATCTGCAATTTCATCGAAGCCCTCTTCTCTGGCTGTCTTCGCCATGCCCGGATACATGTCAGTGTATTCATGCGTTTCACCTTCAACTGCTGCCGCTAAATTTTGAGCGGTCGCGCCTATTGGGAGACCCGTCGCTGGATCACCGGACTCTTCAAGATACTCTAGGTGACCGTGTGCGTGACCTGTTTCTCCTTCCGCTGTTGATCTAAACACGGTAGATACATCATTATAACCTTCGACATCAGCTTTTTGAGCAAAATATAAATATCTGCGGTTTGCTTGTGATTCACCAGCAAATGCATCTTTTAAGTTTTGTTCTGTGTTCGACCCTTTTAATGCAGGCATGTCTCGTTCCTTTCCGATTAACTATTATTTCACTGGTTACGTAATTTAATAACGATTGGATTTCTCAATCTAAAAACAGTTTAGACTATTTTGATTTATTTAGTCAATATATTGTTTAATAGTTCTAAAAATATATATAAATTACTGATATCATTTACTTTTATTTTTTACCCGAATAATTACGTCTATTCTCTGCAACTTCTCGCAACTAGTTAAAATTGGCAGACCCTTCAGTTCTACATTTTTTATTTTAATATCCGTTAATTCATTGTTATCTTCATTAAAAATATGATGATGTTCAGTAATATTCGTATCGAAGTAACTACAGCCTGAATCTACGATTATTTCCTTCAACAAGTCGGCAGAAGTAAAAGCATTTAATACATTATAAACAGTAGCCAAAGATATCTTTTGTCCAGATAAAATAGCCTCTGAGTGAAGGCCTTCTGCTGTAACATGGCGGTTCTTCCCATCAAAGAGAAGTCTTGATAGGACTAATCTCTGTTTTGTGGGTCTCAGACCTGCGCTTTTTAGAGTTCTAAGCACTTTACTATACGGACGGATTTTGTCCAAACCATAATTCCTTACCAATTAAAATTACAAGATAAAACATTTTTCAATTATAGCGTCTATTAAAAACATATTAGTTTAAATATTCTATAGATACGGCATACCAATTATATTATAACCAGAATCTACGTGATGTATTTCACCGGTAACGCCACTGCTTGCGTCACTAAGCAAATATAAAGCCGTATTACCAATTTGGTCAAGAGTAACAGATTTTCTGAGTGGTGAATTTAATTCACTTAAATTATAAATTTTACGAGCACTTCCAATTGCACTTCCAGCAAGAGTTCTCATCGGACCCGCTGATAACCCATTCACACGTATTTTATCTGGGCCAAGGTCTGTCGCTAGGTATCTAACGCTTGCTTCGAGAGCCGCTTTCGCTACGCCCATGACATTATAATTTGGTAAAACCCGTTCCGCACCATAATACGTAAGCGTAATCATACTTCCACCATTATCCAACATTAATGGGTAGGCGGCTTTAGCAACTGCAGTGAATGAAAAACATGAAATATCTAACGTTCTAGAAAAATTTTTCGCAGTTGTGTCAACGTATCGCCCAGATAACTCATGTTTATCAGAATAGGCCAAGGAATGAACGACAAAATCTATCGAACCCCAATCTTGTTGTATAGTTGAAAAAACAGAGTTAATACTATCTTGTTTTTCAACATCACACGGCAATATAATATTAGAATTTACTCCCTTTGCCAATGGTTCCAATCTTTTTTCAAAGGCTTCACCTTGAAATGTAAACGCCAACTCTGCTCCAGACTGTGCCAAAACCTGGGCAATACCCCAAGCAATAGATCGCTCATTTGCTACACCCATAATCAGGCCGCGTTTGCCACTCATCGATTGATCAGACTTCAACATTATAAATTATTCTGCGAGAGGTTTTGAAAAAACCAAACAAGCATTTGTGCCCCCAAATCCAAAACTATTAGACATAGCGCAATTAATTTCAACATTATCCATTAAATCACGAACAATGGGCATATCGCCTACTTCTGGCTCTAATTCTTCAATATTTACAGATGGGCAAATAAAATTATTTTCCATCATAAGTAATGAATAGATCGCCTCCTGAACTCCAGTAGCTCCAAGGGAATGACCTGTGAGCGATTTGGTAGAATTAAAATAAGGAACATTTTCATAATCTTTAAAGGCCTCCCTCAAAGCCCCCAACTCTTTAACGTCTCCCACAGGCGTAGAGGTGCCGTGAGTGTTTATGTAGTCAACTGGATATCTTAGATTTGCCATAGCCTGCCGCATGCAACGTATTGCCCCCTCGCCAGAAGGTTGCACCATATCATAGCCGTCAGAAGTCGCACCATAACCCGCCACTTCGGCATAAATTTTTGCACCCCGAGCGACAGCATGGTCATATTCTTCAATAACTACAACACCTCCACCAGCTCCTATTACGAATCCGTCTCGATTAGCGTCAAAAGCACGAGAAGCACAAGTGGGATTATCATTATATCCTGATGAAAGCGCTGGCATGGCATCAAACATGACGGACATACCCCAGCCCAACTCTTCTCCTCCACCTGCAAATACAATATCTTGTTTACCCCACTGTATCATTTCCGCAGCATTACCAATACAATGAGCTGATGTTGAACACGCCGAAGTTATTGAATAATTAACGCCTTTAATTTTGAAGGGCGTAGCTAACGTTGCCGAGTTTGTCGAGGACATCGTTCTAGGCACCATGAAGGGACTAACCTTTCTTGGACCCCTGTTTCGAGCAGTATCCGATGTCTCAATCAGATTAATTACAGATGGGCCACCAGACCCCATAATTAGTCCCGTACGCTCATTGGATACTAACTTTTCGTCAAGTCCAGAATCTTCTATCGCTTGTTGCATCGCTATATAATTATAAGCTGCACCCTCTCCCATGAAGCGCCTATCTCGACGATCAATGTAATCAGCTATATCAATCTCTGGTTTACCCCAAACCTGGCTCCTAAAGCCCATTTCTGCAAATTCTTCAGAAAAGGTTATTCCAGACGAACCAGCACGAAGAGACTTAATTACATCACGTTTACTATTACCTATACATGATACAATACCTAATCCAGTAATTACCGCTTTTCTCACACTACCCTCATTACATATTTACACTAATTTTACTATACATCTGCTGGAATGGTACCAACACGCAAACCCTTAGTTTCATAACAAATTTTGCCGTCAACCTCCATAACACCATCCGCAAAAGCAATTGCAACCTGTCTATTTACAACCCTTTTAATATCCACTCGGTAGGTTACAAGTTTAGCCGACGGTGTAACCATACCTGTAAATTTAACATCACCTACCCCGAAGGCTCTGCCACGACCCTTTGCACCGCTCCAACCCAGATAGAACCCGGCCAGTTGCCATAAAGCGTCAAGGCCGAGACAACCCGGCATTACCGGGTCACCTTCAAAATGACACAAAAAGAACCACAACTCTGGTTTAATATCGAATTCCGCCAAAACTTGGCCTTTATTGTAAAAACCACCTTTCTCAGAAATTGATGTAATACGATCAAACATAAGCATAGGTGGTTGAGGTAATTGAGCATTGCCAGCACCAAAAAGCCGGCCTTTCGCACACGCAATTATTTCATCATAAGTATAGCTACCTTGGGGCTCGAATATTTTCTCTGAGGTCATATTTATTTTCTACCAGGTACATATATCAGTTGTGCAAATTTGGACTAAATTAGAAAAAACTAATTTCCTTAAATCATTAATTTTATCATAAGGCCATAATACAAATTTTACCTCTATTTACATATATATGTATTAAAAAGCCAAAAAACGAATAATTTACAAAAATAATTTTACAAAAAACTATGATTAATATTTGGTATATTCTACCGCAATCAATTACTAATATCTTCACCCGTCTCTTGATTTACGCTTTTCATTGAAAGTTTTACTTTCCCCCTATCATCTATTCCAACTAACTTAACTTTAACTTTATCTCCAACATTAACAATATCAGTTGTTTTTTCTACTCTCTCAGGACGTAATTCACTAATATGGACCAATCCATCGCGAGCACCCATAAAATTAACAAAAGCTCCAAAATCAACCGTCTTTACCACAGTACCGGTATAAATAACACCTACTTCAGGCTCCGCAGCAATATCATTTATCATTCCTACTGCTGCATCTGATGCCTTTTCATCCATAGCCGCAACCTTTACAGTTCCGTCGTCATCAATATCAATCTTTGCACCGGTGGTTTCGCAAATCTCCCTGATCATTTTACCTCCAGGTCCAATAATTTCACGAATTTTATCAACAGAAACTTTAATCACCGTGATGCGCGGTGCATTATCACTAACAACATCACGAGCAGAAGTTAGAGCTTTTGACATTTCTTTCAATATATGTAGTCTGCCCTCGCGCGCCTGTTCTACTGCATCTCTCATTATTTCTTCAGTAATCGATGTGATTTTAATATCCATTTGAAGCGCAGTTATCCCGGTCTCCGTCCCCGCAACCTTGAAATCCATATCACCAAGATGATCTTCATCACCTAGAATATCTGATAAAATAACGACACCATCCTCTTCTTTTATCAAACCCATCGCTATACCCGCTACTGGTCTGCTTAGAGGTACACCGGCATCCATCATTGATAAAGAAGTGCCACAAACAGTAGCCATTGAAGACGATCCATTGGATTCAGTGATTTCTGATACTATCCTGATTGTATATGGAAAGAATTCTTTTTCGGGCATGACTGGGCGAATTGCTCGCCAAGCGAGCTTTCCATGACCAATTTCTCGACGACCCGGACCCGCCATCCTACCAGCCTCTCCCACAGAGTAGGGTGGAAAGTTGTAATGTAACATAAAATGTTCACGATAATCACCATCGAGCCCATCAATTATTTGCTCGTCCTGTCCAGTACCGAGTGTAGCGACAACCATTGCCTGTGTCTCTCCGCGGGTAAAAAGTGAGCTCCCGTGGGCCCGTGGAAGAATTCCAACCTCTGATACGATTGGTCGTACCGTTCTGGTATCACGACCATCAATTCTTTGGCCTGTCTTAATCAAATCTTTTCTAACAACATCCTTCTCTATTTCCTTGAAAACATTACCAACAACCATATCAGTAGCATCTTCATTATCGATAAAATTTTCCATGACGGTTGCTTTAATACTGGATATTCTCTCCTGACGCGCGGACTTTTCTGAGATAGAATAAGCCTCTCGCAATCCATCTTCCGATAATTTCTGTACCGTAGACCTTATTTGGCCAAAAATCTCTGGTGTTTCTGGAACCTCTCTAGGGTCCTTAGCACAAGCCTGCGCTAGATCAACTATAGAAGAAATGATTTCCTGATTAGCTTTGTGCCCAAACATCACGGCTCCGAGCATTATTTCTTCTGAAAGTTCATTTGCTTCGGACTCTACCATTAGAACCCCTTCATTAGTTCCCGCAACAACCAAATTAAGTTTGGAATCCTGCATAGTTTCCAAAACAGGATTTAAAACGTATTCCCCATCTATGTATCCCACTCTTGAAGCACCTATCGGGCCCATAAAGGGTATACCAGAAATCGTTAACGCTGCCGAAGTTCCAATCATCGCAATAATGTCCGGATCATTTTCTAGATCGTGCGCTAATACTGTACAGATCAGTTGCGTCTCACATTTGTAATTTGGATGAAAAAGAGGTCGAATTGGCCTATCGATAAGGCGGGAAGTAAGCGTCTCTTTTTCAGTTGGACGAGCCTCACGTTTAAAAAACCCACCCGGTATTTTGCCAGCAGCAAATGTTTTTTCCTGATAATTAACCGTTAAAGGAAAGAAATCTAGGTCAGCCCTAGGTTTTTTTGCACCAACAGCTGTGCATAACACCTTAGTTTCACCATATGTAATCATGACTGCGCCGTCAGCCTGTCGTGCTATTTTTCCTGTCTCAAACGTAAGTTTACGACCACCTAAATTCATCTCTTTTTTGAATTCAGAAAACATTATGTTATCCTTCCTACCAACAATGATGTTTGTACCTTTGAAAAGGCACAATTAATAAATATTAATTTACTTAGCTCATTTAATTTATATTCTATTGCCATTCAACCCTAATGTATGAAACTGAAAAGTCGCCACTTTTGCGAATCAGATTTACCTGAATAATTTATCTTATTAATTGTAAACTGGCGTGTTTAAATATAACCATAGAACCCGAAAATACTCTATCGACGCAATCCCAATCTTTTTATTAAATCATCGTAGCGATCAAATTTCCGTGATTTTAAGTAATCCAAAAGACGTCGTCGCTGCCCAACCATCATTAAAAGCCCACGCCGGGAATGATGATCTTTCTTGTGAGTTTTAAGATGGTCAGTCAGATTAGTAATTCTTTCCGTCAAGATTGCTATTTGTACCTCTGGTGAACCAGTATCACCAACTTTAATAGAGTATTCATTGATTACATCCTGTTTGCGTTCCGCAGTAATCGACATCGGTTTCTCCAATCATATCAAAGGTTTAATACACGATAAGGTCTAATTCTCCCTGATTCTATCTTAGCTAATGCAACAATTTTACCCCGGCATATTGTATAAAGAGGTGTCGCCACCTCTATTTGCAAGGCTTGTTGACTTTCAGATAATTGAACCAACGGAATAGCCATACCATCTTTTACTATTTTTGCTTCTTCTTCAGTCAATAGCAGCGCCGGGATGTCGTCCAGCACCGCTTCAACCGGCTGCAATTTACTTACAGCGGCCCTCTTATGCCCTAAAACTTTCAATTGATCCAGCGAAATTGCATCTTTTTCTAAAAAATTACCGACTTGTGTTCTTCTCAAACTAGAGATGCATCCGACCGTTCCTAAGGCTTGAGCTAAATCTCGTGCAAGCGACCTTACATACACTCCCTTTCCACAACACAATTGAAAGCTGGCTTCATTCTTACTAAGTACCTTAATCAAGTCTAAATCTTCGATAAAAACAGAACGCGGATTTAAAACAACGTCTTTTCCGCCACGTGCCAATTTATAAGATCTTTGGCCGCTTATTTTAATTGCTGAGTAAATTGGGGGCACCTGATTTATTTTTCCAATGAATCGCTTAAGAATATTACGGATAGAAGAAACATTTGGTCTTTCATCACTCGTATCAATAATGTTTCCTTCAAGATCGTCAGTATCTCTGGCTTCACCCCATCTAATGGTAAACTTATACTTTTTTAATTTGTTTGCTGCATAAGAAACTGTTTTTGTCGCCTCTCCAAAAGCCAACGGTAGCACCCCAGAAGCCATCGGATCAAGCGTCCCTCCGTGACCCACCTTTGAGGCATTTAGATACTTTTTTGCATAAAAAACAGCCTTAGCAGAACTCATATTTAAAGGTTTATCAACAACTAGCCATCCATGAACTTGTTCACCTTTTCTTTTTCTAGCCATATTATTATTTAGACCTCATTAAATCGTTCTAGCGTCGTCAAATATTATATTTTCCTCTCTCAGTCTATGGATCCCAATAAGTGATCAATATGCATTGCATAATCAAATGATGTGTCAGCTTCAAATTTTAATTTAGGAACTCTTCGTAAATAAACACGTTTCGCTAGCTGACGTCGGATAAAAGGAGAAGCACTCTGAGCCGCTTCAATTAACACCTTTCGTTCACCGCCACCTAAACGTGTTATAAATATTGTAGCGTTATTTAAATCTGGTGAGACTCGCACCTCTGAGACTGTAATAGTTACATTAACCAGGTCCGGATGATTCAACTCTCCGCGATCAAAAATCTGCGACAACAGATGCCTCAATTCTTCGCCAACCCGTAATTGCCGCTGACTGGGAACATGCCTGGACATGTGTTTAGACTTTTTTCCCATAAATTACCTGTACTAAATAAATTTATATTTCTGGGGTTTCTTCTTTCACATCAAAACACTCTATGACATCGCCAATTTTCAAATCAGTATAATTTTCAAAAGACATGCCACATTCCATTGTTTCCCTAACTTCACCCACATCATCTTTAAATCGTTTAAGTGTGGATAAATTACCTTCATGAATTACAATATCATCACGTAGCAATCTCACACTAGCTCCACGCTTGACCTCACCGGTAGTCACAAAACAGCCTGCAACTTTTCCAATTTTTGACACGTTAAAAACTTCTCTTATCTCTGCATTTCCCAAATGCGTCTCACGAACGATCGGGGCCATTAGACCAACAAGCAATTTCTTTATGTCATCTACAACATCGTAGATTATTGAATAATACCTGATGTCAATACCCTCTTTTCGTGCCGTATCACGAGCTTGGTGATTAGCTCTTACGTTAAATCCAAAAATTACAGCGTTTGAAGCTCCCGCCAAAGATACATCTGATTCATTGATGCCGCCAATACCCTGGTGTAGAACCTGAATTTTAACTTCATCTTGTGGAAGTTTTGAAAACATACCAACTATTGCTTCGGCAGAACCTTGAACATCCGCTTTAATTACAATCGGCAAGTCCTTTACTTCTCCAGACTTTATTGATTGAAACATTTCTTCTAAGGTGCCACGTTGGCCCGCAATTGACTTTGCAACTCGATTCTTTTCCCCCCTAAATGCCGCAATCTCTCTAGCACGCGCCTCACTCTCGACAACAAAAAATTCTTCGCCGGCATTAGGGGCGCCTGAGAAACCAACAACTTCGGCGGGGACCGCTGGACCAACCTCTATAATATTCTCACCTTTATCATTTACAAGTGCTCTTACCCTGCCAGATTCCGAGCCTGCAACAAAAATGTTTCCCATACTCAAAGTGCCTCTTTGAACTAACACGGTTGCAACTACACCTTTTCCCTGTTCCACTCGTGATTCTATAATCACGCCTTCCGCTCGTCGATTCGGGTTTGCCTTTAGATCTAGTATTTCAGATTGAAGTAGGATGGTTTCTTCCAATTTTGCAATATTGGTTCCCGCAGTAGCCGAGACCTCAACATCAAGTATCTCACCACCCATGGCCTCTAAAACTAACTCATGCTCCAACAATTGGGTTCTAACTTTATTAGGGTCAGCATCTGGTTTATCAATTTTATTAATTGCTACGATAACAGGAACATTGGCAGATTTTGCATGATTAATTGCCTCAACAGTCTGGGGCATGATACCATCGTCAGCAGCAACCACTAATACGACGATATCAGTAACCTTGGCACCCCTTGCTCTCATGGCTGTAAATGCTTCATGTCCTGGTGTATCAATAAATGTAATTTTTTCGCCATTATCGGCCTCACTTTGATAAGCTCCAATATGCTGAGTAATGCCACCAGCCTCGCCATCAACCACGCTAGCCTTCCTTATTGCATCAAGCAAAGAAGTCTTCCCATGATCCACATGGCCCATAACTGTTACGACTGGAGAACGAGCCACCATATCTTCGTCCTTGTCCTGTTTATCGCCCAAGCCAATTTCAATATCGGAGTCACTCACTCTTTTTGCTGTGTGGCCAAACTCTTCAACCAGCAATTCTGCTGTGTCCGCATCAATCACGTCAGCCATTTTCGCCATCACACCCATTTTCATTAAAGCCTTTACCACCTCAACGCCCCTGGAGGCCATTCGATTTGAGAGTTCCTGAACAGAAATTGTTTCTGGGATAATCACCTCTCTAACAATTTTAATGTGTTCAATGGGCCCCTCTTGCCGTTTTTGCCGCTCACGTTGGCGTTTCAGAGAAGCAAGTGAGCGCTGACGTTCAGTGTCATCTAATGCTTCAGCTATAGTGAGTTTTCCTTGTCTACGTCTCTCCCCTTGCCTTGGCATTGAAAGTTGTTTTTTTGGCGACACACCTTTTTTCTTCGGGCTTTCATCATCATCTTTCAGAATCAATTTATCTAAATTGGACTTTGCAGCAGCGGCCTCAGCCGCCTCTAAATCTAACGCCGATTGTCTAATTTTTTCCGCTTCAATCTCGGCCTCATCTAATTTAATCTGATCTTCTTGGATTTTCTCGGGCTCCAGATCCTTAATTGGTTCGGGTACTGGGCTATCTTTTCTAGCCTGTTCAGTTTCTTGGGCAACTTGAAGGGCAAGAGCTCTGGCTGTACGCTCTTTTTCAGTAAGATTCTGCTGAGATGTAGGTTTTACCGATTGATTTTCTTGGGATTCCGCCTCCTCAACTGGCTTAATATCTGATTCAAGTTCTTTTTCTCCTGACCTATCCACGACCTCTTTCATTCGGCCCGATGAACTCGCCTCGAATGTTCTCTTCTTTTTTACTTCAACTGCAACTACCTTTGAACGGCCATGCGAAAAACTCTGTCTCACTTGACCTCCTCCAATTGTTTTTTGAAGTTCAAGTTTACCTGGCCGGGATAAGGTCAGCTTTTTCTTTGGTTTTTTGTCTTTGGTATCAGTATTATCGTTCATATCCAACCAACTATTTTTTTATTATGTTATTAAAAAATTCATTAAATATTTTTGCTTAAATTGTATTTGCTAATATTCAAGTACCCATCTTTTGCCTTAAAAAACCCGACAACCTCTTAATTTCAAGTAAAAGGCTGGTAGCTAATGAACCAGAGCTAATAACAGCGTATACGATTTTATCTCTATCAAAAATTCTACCTAACTCCTGGCTACTAAAACAAAACACGAACTTTGCATGAGGAGATATATTTGTATTTTCTATAGAACTTACGCGTCTACTATCATTAGCCACAAATATTACACCAGCCTTTTTAGAAGATATAAACAAACCCACCTTCGCATAACCACCGACCATTTGTCCTGCTCGCCTCGCCATTCCCATTAATTCATGGCACCGTTTTCTTAATAAGCCCTCAATCAAATCAGCCATATCATCAGGGACACTTACTTTATCCTTTGCCGCTTTTGGAAAAATACCGTTATTACACGCAGCTATAATAATATCTTTTTTTGCCTTTAACCATAAACCACGACCAGGGAGACGTCCAGTAACGTCTGGAACAATAAATTTATTTGGCCCTACCACAAATCGAATTAGATCTGATTTATAACATTGTTCTTTAGTGAGAATACATTTTCTCATATTTCTATCACTTTTTGGGCTTTTTAACAGGACAACCTCTCTACCGAACAAATATAAACAATAAATTCTTAAGACTTTTTACCTAATTTTTTATCATTACTCGTTTTTCTTTTTATCATCTTCTATCTCCTCATCCTCAAACCAATGTGCTCGAGCCAGCATTATAATTTTATCAGCAGTATCTTCTGACAAATTGCCTTTACCGACAATATCTATTAATTCATCATTCGCTAAATCAGCTAAATTATCTAAGGTTTTAATCTCATTTTCACCAAGAGCTACAAGCATCTCACCATTTAAACCATCAATTTCGGCTATCTCATCACTTACACCAGCTTTCTTACGCATGTCTGATAACTCTGTTTCTCGTTGCTCAAGATATTGTCTAGCCCTATCTCTCAACTCTTCCGCCACATCAGCATCAAATCCCTCGATTGTTGATAGTTCCTCTATTGGAACAAATGCAACCTCTTCAATTGTTGAAAATCCTTCAGTCACAAGCAATTGCGCGATAACCTCATCAACATCTAAGCCATCAATGAATAATTGTGAGCGCGACTTAAACTCTTCACCCCTGCGATCGGATTCTTCAGCCTCAGTTAAAATATCTATATCCCAATTTGTTAGTTGCGAAGCCAAGCGAACATTTTGACCACGACGGCCTATTGCAAGGCTCAATTGTTCATCGGGTACCACAACCTCAATTCTATTTTGTTCCTCATCTAGAACTACCTTAGTAACTTCCGCCGGTGCTAAAGCATTCACAATAAAAGTAGCGGGCTCGTCTGACCATGAAATAATATCAATTTTTTCACCCTGCAACTCAGCAACAACTGATTGCACACGAGAACCCCTCATCCCGACACAGGCTCCAACAGGATCAATCGTAGTGTCATTAGAAATAACAGAAATTTTAGCGCGACTACCAGGATCTCTTGACACCGAACGAATTTCAATAACACCGTCGTATATTTCCGGAACTTCCTGAGTAAAAAGTTTTGCCATAAATTGTGGATGGCTCCTGGAAAGAAAAATTTGTGGTCCCCTCAACTCTTCTCTAACGTCAAAGATATAGGATCTAACTCTATCTCCATTATTAAAGTGTTCACGAGGAATACATTCGTCCCGCCGAATTACCCCCTCTGCTCGACCACCCAAATCGACCATAACATTTCCAAACTCGACTCTTTTAACTACCCCATTTACAATTTCACCAATTCTATCCTTAAACTCGGCAAATTGTCGTTTACGCTCGGCTTCTCGAACCTTTTGCACTATAACTTGTTTAGCCGTCTGAGCAGCAATTCTGCCAAAATCAATGGGGGGCAACGTATCAATGAAAAACTCCCCAATTTTCGCATCGTCTCTCTTCACTCGCGCGTTAACAAAGGAAATTTCAGTGATCTCATTTTCTACTTCCTCGACAATCTCAATATATCTAGCTAACTTTATCTCACCAGATTTACGATCGATTTCAGCGCGAATATCATGTTCTTGACCATACTTAGAGCGCCCAGCCTTCTGAATCGCTTGCTCCATGGCGTCAAGGACTACTTCTCGCTCAATACCTTTTTCTCGAGCCACAGTATCTGCAACCAATAATAATTCTGGGTGGGCATAAATAACACTTGTTTCTATATTATCACTCATAACGCTCAGACCTATTTCAGTTAAATTTCGATTTATACATCGAGTAATTCTTGAGTTAGAATTAATTTTGCTCGAAAAATATCATTATATGATAATTCATAAAAAACATCTCCGGCCAAAATCTTTACCATATCTTTCTCCATACCCATTAGTTTACCTTTAAATTTTTTTCGGCCACCAACCATGGTATTCATCTCAATTCGAGCATCGAATCCAATATAATTATCAAAATCCGACGAACTGATTAACGGCCGATCAATCCCAGGCGAACTTACTTCTAAAAAATATTCATCATTTATTGGACAATCAGTATCTAAAAGAGGGCTTACTTTTCTTGAGACAATTTCACAATCTTCAACTGTTACTTCACTCCCATGATTTTTATCTATCATAATCTGAAGTGTTAAGTTGTTTTCGCGTAAAACCTTCACTCTTATAAGCCTGTAACCTAAGTTTTGAATTTCAGACACCAAGATTTCTTCTATTATTTTTTCTTCAGTTTTCATATTATTATATTTTCACAATAAAAAAGTGGGCCATTAAGCCCACTATGAACGCTTCAAAAATTATATTTAACGATAATATTTACTTATCTTAACAAAAATACAAGCTTTTTATCAAAAACTAAACATAATTTTTTATCTCATGTGTGAAGGATAAATAAATACAGTGTTTTCCAATTGAAATAGCTTTGTTTTCATAACGTGTAGCTATTGAGCCTGAATACCTGTTTTCCCAATCATCTTTACTATCGGCTAACCAAAAAAAATTTTGGTGACAATAAAATAAATTAAGTACAGACCTAATTAAATTCAAATCATCACTCGCAACAAGAATTTTAGACTTGTTTGACATTATCTTTGATAACTCATCGAGCATTTCAGAAGATATAAGCCTTCGCGAATTATGGCGTTTCTTCGGCCAAGGATCACTAAATAATAAAAAAACCTTATCAATCGAAGATCGCCTCAATGTTTTTAATAGCAGTCTAATATCATCACTAAAAATACAAATATTTTTAATCGAATATCTCTCAATCTCTGACAATAAAGTCGCTACCCCATTCACAAATGGTTCGCAACCAATAAAGTTTATGTTTGGATTTTTTAATGCCTGATCAATTAAATGCTCTCCGGCTCCAAAGCCAATTTCTAACCAAAGACTGCCCTCGCGCCCAAATGAAGCGGTTTCATTCAGACGACCATTTCTGTCAAAAACGAGTGAGTGTCGTGGAAGGACATCCATAATTAACATCTGGCGCCTTTTACTTAAGGCATGCCCTTTTCTTCGACCAAAATATCGGGGCAAATGACTGTTAATATCTTTTCTTAACATCCACTAATATTTTCTAAATTGCCGCCTTAAGAGCCTCTACAAGGCTTTCTTTCTCCCAAGAAAACCCTCCATCAGTTTCTGGAACCCTTCCAAAGTGACCATAAGCTGATGATCGCTCATAAATTGGTCGGCTTAATTCCAAATGTTCACGAATACCTCGAGGGCTTAAATCCATAATCTCTTGTAAGATATTTGATAACCTCATTTCTTCGATCTTTCCCGTACCAGCGGTATCAACATAAACTGATAATGGTTTTGATACGCCTATCGCATAAGATAATTGAATGGTGCATTTCTCTGCTAATTCCGCTGCAACAACATTCTTAGCTAAATAGCGAGCCGCATATGCCGCTGATCTATCAACTTTGGTGGGATCTTTTCCAGAAAACGCACCCCCACCATGAGGCGCGGCACCACCATATGTATCAACAATAATTTTTCTTCCTGTCAAACCAGCATCGCCATCAGGTCCCCCAATTACAAATAGACCAGTTGGATTTACGTAAAACTCACTCTCAGGACACATCCATCCTTCAGGTAGCACCTTTTCAACATAAGGCCTAACCAACTCTTTAACATCTTTTTGATCAAGGTCCGCATCATGTTGGGTTGATACAACAATTGATGTTGCAGATACTGGATTGCCTTTCTCATATCTCAAAGTAACTTGGCTCTTTGAATCAGGCCCGAGTCCTTTTACTTCCCCGGAATGTCTCGCTAAAGATAACTCTTTCAATATTCCGTGCGAATAGTGAATTGGTGCTGGCATTAGCACCTCAGTCTCACGACACGCATATCCAAACATTATCCCTTGATCCCCTGCGCCCTCATCCTTATTCCCAGACGCATCAACACCTTGAGCAATATCAACAGATTGAGCATGAACATATACTTCCACATCCATATTATTCCAATGAAATCCCTCTTGCTCATAACCGATGTCTCTAACAGCATCTCGAGCAACTTTTTCCATTTTTTCATGGGTAATATTCTCAGGTCCACGAACCTCCCCAGCGAGTATCATTCTATTTGTAGTACATAAGGTTTCGACCGCTACCCGCGACAATGGATCTGTAGCAAGAAACAAGTCAACGACGGCATCAGACACCCTATCACTAACTTTATCAGGGTGACCTTCAGATACGGACTCACTGGTAAACAAAAAATTTTCGTTGGACAAAATAACACTCCCAGTTAAAAAAATATATTCGGTTAAAATTACTATTAATATTTAAAACATATAGGGCTACAAGGAACTAAGGATAGCAACCATGATTAGCAAGGGGATTAAAAATTATCAAGGCTAATTTAAAAATCACAAAATTTCTTTTTCATTATAGTCTCATTAGAAATCAAAAAAATATTTAATGTACGAACTGATAAAAAAATACTTGTAACTGAGAGAAAAATGTTCGATTCTTAATAGCTTTGGGTAGACCAACATCTATAAATTTTCGCTCATTTAAAAGAGTTTGAATAACAGTCCTACCATAGGGATCTATTAGGGCAGAAATGCCGGTATTAGCAACTCTTACAAGAGGTAAACCCTCCTCGACAGCTCGAAACTTTGCTGCTGCTAAATGTTGGAATGGTCCCATCGAAACGCCAAACCACGCATCGTTTGTAATATTTAAAAGCCACTCTGGTCGATTTTTCTCATCAACATCACTGGGTACTACATTCCCAGCGAATATAACTTCATAACAAATTAGCGGACTTACCGGAGGTATGCCTGGGGCATGAATAACCTTTAATCCAGACCCTCGAGAAAAATCAATGCGCGCCAAAGCAGAATATTTATTGCTTCTTAAAAGATTTTCGAGTTGCTTACGAAAAGGAATAAACTCTCCAAACGGTACGAGGTGAAATTTTTTATAACTGTCAAAAATTTTATTTTCCGATGTTAAAACCTTCAATGTGTTCCAGAATTTTTTTTCACCAAATTGACTATTAGTTACTTCTAGGGCACCAGAAAATAATGCCCCATTTTTTGGTACCACTTTTGAAATAATGTCCAGAGCTGGACTCATAGGCCCGCCGAGACTAAATGGTATTGCGGTCTCTGGCCAAATTATATGAGTTGGTTGTCTAATATTACCTTGAACCGAGGGTCTCTCTGTTAATTCCAAAAGATTGTTTAGATGCTCAAGGCGTTTCTCGGATTTCCACTTTTCACTTTGCTGAATATTTGGCTGAACGAGCCTCAAAAAAACCCCATCTGCATAATTAATAGCAACCCCGCTTAATCTGTAAGCACCTCCAACCCAAATAAGAACCATCAACAAAACAGGTGCTAAAATTGCTTTGAAGCGCGAAATTATTGGTATATTTGCATATGCTATTATAGCGAATGAACTTAAAGTCAAAGCAGTGATAAAACTTAGACCAATGACCCCAAAAAAAGATGCCAATTGAATCATATTATCGCTGTTAGCCCATATTGTCCCCAATAAATTCCATGGAAAACCGGTAAATAAGAAACCTCTTATCCATTCAAATAAAACCCAAACTATCGAAAAAATTATAATTCTTCCAATTCCTCGATTCGTTAAATGAAAAGTTATAAATGTCACAATGCCAACATAAGTTGCAAAACAAGCCGATAAACCGAGAATCGCAAACGGTATCATCCAAGAGAATATTTCTGCATCAACTAAAAAAGAAAACCCTATCCAATAGAAACCTGCTGAAAAAAAACCAAGACCAAAATTATAACCAACTAAAAATGAGCTGTTAAAAAAATGGCCTCTTAAGTTTTGTTGTTTATTTAAACTTTTTTTTTCGCTCGAGCCATCTAAGAGCCAAATTAAACCGACAAAACTAATAACTCCTATTGGCAGAAAGTGAATAGGGGGAAACGCTAACACAGAAATAAGGCCCAGAGAGATCGCCAAAGCCCCTCTCTTAAAACCTCTCAACTCTAAAAAAAAAGTATATAAATGCTCAACTAAGAAAAACATGATGGCTTTCTATCAATGTTCTTTTTGTGGTTAATATTGACTTTATTATCATTTATCCTTCAAGTACGATCTTAGTCCAAGTATTCGAATATTTTTAATACGTCGAGGGTCAGCGTCGATTATTTCTATTTCCATTCCACTTGAGTGTTTTACCAATTCACCCCGAATCGGAACCCGGCCAGCTAACGCAAACACTACTCCACCAAGCGTATTTAAGTCCGTTTTTTCCTGCTCTGTAAAAACTTGACCAAATTTTTCTTCAAAACTATCAATGGTCACTCTTGGGTCAACTTCAACTATACCATTATTTTTAAACGTAATTTGTGGTTCTTCATCCTGATCGTGTTCATCTTCAATCTCACCAACTATTTCCTCAACTAAATCTTCAATGGTTACTAATCCGTCAACTCCACCAAATTCATCAACTACCAAAGCCATATGGATTCGTTTAACTCTCATCTCAAGCAATAACTCTAAAATCTGCATCGATGGTGCAACAAACAAGACTTCCCGCATGATGTTTCGCAGTTCCAACTGGTCAGCATCTAAACTGTGGTTTGAAACGCTAAAAATTGATCGCGCGGCCATAACATCTTTTATGTGTATCATTCCAATGGCATCATCGAGTGTTTCCTGAAATATTGGTACACGCGAATGAGCCTCAGCATTAATTAGTTCAATCAAATCAGATAGTGAAGCGTTAATATCTAGGGCAGAAATATTAGCCCGGGGAACCATTACATCAAAAACCGTTCGGTCTTTGAGGCATAGTATATTTGATAAAAGGTTTCGTTCCTCCATCTCAAGTGAGCTTATTTTTTCACCATCATCCTCTATTAATTCCTCAATTGCTTCACGGACGGAGTCCTCCCCATTACGTGATCCAAAAATACTTTTAATAAAATTAGCCCATAAATTATATAACCATGTCTCTTTTTTATGAATGTTCGGCTTTAATGGATTTGATGGCGTTTTATGGTCTAAAGTTTTCATGGGTCCTTCTCTATTGAGCTTTTTTATTTTTCATCAAAGAAATACTTTATTTTACGATTAACAATTTCTATGTATATGGATTTTTTATATTCAGTGTTTTTAAAATTTCTATTTCAAGTGCCTCCATTGCAAGTGCTTCTGCCTCTTCAATATGATCGTGACCAAACAGGTGCAGGCAGCCATGAACAATCAAATGCGAAAAATGTTGTGACAAATTCTCTTGCGACTCAGCAAGAACTGTTTCTAATGCCAAAACAATATCGCCAAGGCTTTGGATATCACCAGTCATATTTATACTATCCGCGGCAGCTGGGAATGATAGGACATTTGTTGGATTATTCTTTCCCCGAAATTTATTATTTAATTTTTTTACAAACTTATCATTAGCTAAAACTATACTAAGTTCATAGGGACCATTAATCATATTGACTCTTTGCCAAGTGGCATCGGATGCAGCAATACATAAGGCCCTACAATTAGGTAGAATATTACGCCATTCTTTGCTTCTTAACTGCACTAACGTGTTGACGCTAGCCTCCATAGTTAATGTCGAAGTTACCTACTAACATTCGATTTTCCTGAACTTTTTTTAGCATAAGCATTAATAATCTTTGCAACAAGCGGGTGTCGAACAACATCAACTTCATCAAATCTTATAAAACCTACCCCATCAGTTCCATCAAGAATATCTACAGCATCAAAAAGTCCTGATCGCTGGCCACTAGGTAAATCAACTTGAGTTAAGTCGCCAGTAACGACCATAGAAGCGTTTTCTCCGAGCCGGGTAAGAAACATTTTCATTTGCATTGGTGTTGTATTTTGGGCCTCGTCGAGAATTACAAAGGCGTCAGAAAGTGTCCGTCCTCGCATAAATGCTAAAGGGGCAATTTCTATTTCACCACTGTCTAATTTCTTTGCTACTTGATTCTCTGGTAACATATCATGAAGAGCATCATAGAGAGGACGAAGGTAGGGGTCGACTTTTTCCCGCATGTCTCCGGGTAAAAAACCTAGTTGCTCTCCAGCCTCCACTGCGGGACGCGATAAAATTATACGATCGATTTTCCCGTTTATCAAAGACTCTACAGCCTTAGCAACGGCTAAATAAGTTTTTCCCGTTCCTGCTGGGCCTAACCCAAATACAAGGTCATGGTTTATCATTTTATTAAAATAATCCGCTTGATTTTGAGAACGCGGATATATTTTCCTTTTCTTCGTCACAACATAATTTTCATCTATATTTGTTTTTTTTAATCCGGTGGTATTCATTCTTAGAACACCATTAACCTCACCTTCGTTGATACTGATGCCCTCACACGCTTTTTCATAAAGGACGTCCAGAGCGCTCTGTGCTAACTTTGATTTTTCCGGTGTTCCAGAAATATTTATTTTATTTCCACGCACGTTTAAAACGATACCCAACTTATTTTCAATCAAAGCCAAGTTTGAATTAAACTGGCCAAACAAAATAGGCAAAACTTTATTGTCACTAAATTCGATTTTTAAATTAGCGTCAGAAGTTTCACCTGCAGCATTTCCAATACTACTTAGTTTTATTTGTTTTTTAATTCTCATTGATTAGCATCTTTTTAAAATATTTTTAATAAATTCCAACATTTAGATTTGAGGTGATATAGAGTTTCATTTTGTGAGACTTCCACCCAAGCTATTGCTCGTGGCCGTATCAATGATTACTTGGCTGACCTGACCCATATAATCATCATCTAAGTTAGCGTGCACTGGCTGCATAAACTTTGTTCTGCCCAATAACTGTCCATTAATTCGACCTTTTCGATCAAAAAGCACGGGCACTGTTTTCCCAATTGTCGATTTATTAAATTCACTTTGATGATTTAGTAAAATTTCTTGCAAAACTGCCAGACGAGAATCTTTTACAGTATTTGGAATCTGGTTTTCGAGGTTTGCGCCTGGTGTACCGGGGCGAGGGCTAAATTTAAAAGAATATGCTTGCAAAAATTTTACCTCTCTTATTAACCTTATTGTTGCTTCGAAGTCTGCATCACTCTCACCAGGAAAACCAACAATAAAATCAGATGATAGTCTTAATTCTGGTCTGGCGCTCAATAACTTTTCCACTACGGAAATATAATCTTTAACCTTATGTTGCCGATTCATTCGTTTTAATATTTGGTCAGATCCACTTTGAACCGGCAGATGTAAAAATGGCATGAGAAGTTCAATTTCTCCATGGGCAGCTATGAGATCGTCAGTCATATCTTTAGGGTGTGAGGTAATATATCGAAGTCGCATAAGACCCTCTATCTCAGCTATCCTACGTATAAGATATCCCAGTCCAAACTCCTTTTTCCTTGTGCTATTTTCTTTTAATCCATGATATGCATTAACATTTTGCCCTAGCAAAGTTATTTCTTTTGTGCCAGACGCGATAAGTTGTTTTGCCTCATCTAAAATGCTCTCAATTGAACGAGAATATTCGGCGCCTCTAGTGTATGGTACAACGCAAAATGTACAAAATTTATCGCAACCCTCTTGTATTGATAAAAAAGCAGATGGCCCCGCAACACCAGGTTTTGGCAAATAATCAAATTTTATTTTTTCAGGAAACTCCAGGTCAACAACCTGTGAATCTTTATTCTTTATCTTTGACCGTGTTACCTCTGCAACCATCTCCGGCAATCGGTGATACGTTTGCGGCCCTAAAACGATATCAACAAAAGGCGCGCGCTTAATAATTTCATTCCCTGCTGCCTGAGCAACGCATCCAGCAACAGCTATAATCATTGTGGCCCCCTCAGCCTCACGTTTTGATTTTATCTTTCTATACCGGCCCAACTGAGAGAAAAGTTTTTCGGAAGCCTGCTCCCTAATGTGACATGTGTTTAATATAATCATATCAGCATTATCTGGGACGTTAATTTTATGATAACCCGACTTTTGCATAACATCAGCCATACGATCAGAATCATAAACATTCATTTGGCAACCAAAGGTTTTGATATGAAGGTGTTTTTTCAAGCTATAAGAGAGCCAGTTTAATGTTAATGATAAATAATCTCATCATGATTTTATCTAGAATCAATCGTCTCATTTTTTTTTAGTGGAACACCAAATAACTCCATTCTGTGACCAACCAACTTGTAACCAAGCTTTTTCGCAACTTGAAGTTGAAGGGCTTCAACCTCCTCATCATGAAATTCGATAATTTCTCCCGATTTTACATCGATTAGATGATCATGATGGTCATCACTAGTTTGCTCATAACGCGCCCGGCCATCTCCAAAATCAAGCCTGTCAAGCAAACCGGCCTCTTCAAATAATCTCACCGTTCTATAAACCGTGGCTATACTGATCCTTGGATCAATCTCGACCGAGCGATTGTACACCTGCTCCACATCAGGGTGATCATCTGATTCTGACAGCACTTCCGCAATAACACGACGTTGATCTGTCATCTTCATCCCACGCTGAATACATAATTCCTGCAAACTAGAAACTCTTTTTTGTTCAACCAATGAGTTCCGCCCCTCAAGCTATAAATAATTATTAACTATAACATAAAATATAAACCAGTTTTTTTCAATCAAACATTCCTGATCATTTTAAAAATAATCATTATATTAAATATCTTTAAAATCTGGCTATCAGATCTTTTTCTCTAAAATTAACGCGTCTACATTTCCTTTAGATTGTTTATAATAACCAATTCTTCGGGAAATTTCCTTAAAATCAAGATCTAAATATAACTTACGCGCTGATAAATTGTTTTCAGCAACCTCCAAAACTAATCGATTCGCTCCAGACCTTTGTATAAAGCTAATAACATGCTGTATTAAATCGGATCCAATTCCATTGCAGCGCCAATTTGGAAGAACACCAAGTGATATTAATTCCGAATGCTCGTGAACCATAGAAAACAGGATAAACCCGATACATTTATCTAGTTCATTATATTTTGACTTATTGTGTTTTTTTATATTAGTGCTGGCTTTTAATTTAGCGATAAAACCATCATTAATCTTATTTTTCATAAGAAGGCTTAAATAATTGAGACTCCAGCTATTATCAAAACAACTCTTATGGATCTTGGAAACATCAATAAATTTCGACTCAGAAATTCTAACAATCTCATAACATGGCATTTACAAATCAATTAATTTATATTTGGAGGGTTTATATACATCGGCCTAGGTTTTTCCAGTTTAGCATCGAGGTTAAATCTATCATTTACAAGAACGGCGATCATTTGTAACTCTATATTGTTTTTTGTTTTTTTTCCGGTAAGTGTGGTCCCTGAGCGGGCAAAAAATGGCATCGCACGTTTTACACCATCGCCTAAAATAATTGTTTTGCCTGGATCAACCAAACCCTCAAGATCACCACCTTCAATAGTCGTCGGGCCATAAATCAAATCCAGTCGTTCACTATAAACACATACATAAAAATCATCACGTTTGGTTTCTAAAATTATAAGAATTCTTTGACCAACTCTATCTGTTCTTGAAACTGCATTCGCCAACACTTCAAAATTAGTTACCCCGATTAATGGTATATTGCATGCCAATGATAGGCCACGAGCCGTCGCTAACCCTATACGAATCCCTGTGAAACTTCCAGGTCCAGTAGTTGTACCAATTAAATTGAGATCAATATAATCCATTTTTGCATCAGATAATGTTTGCTCAATCATTGGAATTAGAATCTCAGCGTGTTGGTGTGTAATTAATTTGTGATTCTTTGCAACAACAGCTCCATCAGCAAAAATAGCTGATGAACACATGGGACTGGCCGTATCGAAAACTAGAATATTCAAGTTTAACCCTTATTAACTAACCTACCAATTAAAATTAATATTATTGGTTAATATTCTTTTAAATGTAATGCATATATAAATCAAAGGTATTTAAATTAGTTTATAATATTGGATAGCTTGGAAATATGGCTTTAGTTGAGATACTGCCTGAAACGCACAAAGTAGAAATTTTGCTACTCTATGGCACAAATGATAACTTTACGGGCAAGAGTGTGTATGATCGACCAAGATGTTATCTCCACACGGATGCCGAAAAACTACTATCTAACGCTGTAGAACTAGCCGCCCAATTATCGCTCAAGATTAGGATTTACGATGCCTTTAGGCCGTCTGAAGCACAATGGGTTCTTTGGAGACATTCACCAGATCCAAATTTTTTAGCGGACCCTAATATTGGCTCGCCACATTCACGAGGAGTTGCAATTGATGTAACCCTCCTCGATACCAGTGGTCAAGAACTAGACATGGGAACAGGTTTTGACGAGTTTTCAGACCTCTCTCACCATGGCAACCCTGGAATAAGCACGGTTGCAAGGAGAAATCGAATGCTATTACTTGGAATAATGACAGCAGCTGGTTGGGATTTCTTTAAAAATGAGTGGTGGCATTATCAATTATTTAATTCCAAAACCTACCAACTATTATCTGATAGAACATTAAAAGTTCCAATGATGTTATCAAAAAAGAAGCAAAAGGATGCAAACAAATGAGATTAACATCATATTCCATTATAATTTTTATTATAACGAGTTTTAATTGTTTAATAACTAGTAATACCCTAGTTGCTGAAAACTCAGCAGTAATCCTTATGTATCATCGCTTCGGGGAAACGACTTATCCTTCAACTAATATACGTTTAAAACAGTTTGACCTGCACCTAGCTGAATTAAGGAATAAAAATTACAAAGTATTGCCAATAAGAGAAATTATTTCAAAATTAAAGATTGGGGAGAGCCTCCCTGAGAAAACCGTTGGGATCACAATTGATGACGGATACCAGTCAGTTTTCTCAGAGGCTTGGCCAAGGTTTCAAAAACTCAAGTTTCCATTTACTGTCTTTATTTCCACAGCCTTGATAGGCAAAAATACAAAAAAATATATGTCTTGGGACCAAATTCGGACTCTCAAAAGCGCAGGAGTGGATATTGGCGCACATACAAACACTCATAATCATATGGCCACATCTTCGCATAATGTAAATATAAGAGAAATATTAACCTCAAATGAGAAGTATTTAATTGAGTTAGGTGGTATCCCTGAGATATTTGCATATCCTTTTGGTGAGAGTAGCACTGAGGTGCAAAACCTTGTCAAAGAACTTGGTTATAAATCTGCGTTTGGCCAACACTCGGGGCCCATAGATGCAAAAAGCAATTTCTTTAATATACCAAGGTTTGCTCTAAATGAAAATTATGGTAATATGAAAAGATTTCGTTTAATTCTTAGGACGAGGCCCCTTCCAATTACTGAGCTCCTTCCCAAAAGCCCCCTTATTAGCTCCAACAATCCACCTTCGCTTGGTTTCACAATTAATTCGGAGACCTTAAAGCTTAGTTCTTTGAACTGTTTCTCCTCAAGAACCGGGAAACTCCAACTTGAGAAGTTGGGCCGTCGTATAGAGATTAGAATGCCAAAAATATTACCCTCAGGAAGAACTCGGGTAAATTGCACTATGCCAAGACAAGACGGCCATTGGTACTGGTTTGGTAGATTATTTGTAGTACCAGAAATAAACTAATTTTAGTAACTAGATGGCTGGTGGTTGGACTATAACAACATAATCTCCACCTAATTTAGCATTGTCGAGCATATCAAGCTGATTTGATTTAATAATGGACCTTACAGTTTTAATATATTCATTTCTACGCTGGGAATAATTCTTGAGTGAACCCAGTAAGTTTCTGCTAAGTAAAGGTAGCTTCTTCTTCCTAAGGTTTTCTCTTTTTTTACGAAATTCGCGATAGGCATTGTGTGTATTTAAATTATGCATATATGCTTTAACAGCGTCAAATATCGTTGGGAAAGCCTTTATCCTATGCTTTTTTCCTGAGTCTCTTCCCAGTGGAATTAATGAATGGGATTTTCCATAAGTCCATTGACCAAAAAGAGCATTACCCTCTATTGCAAATCTTGAGGTTCCCCATCCACTCTCCTCAGCCGCTTGTGCAAGAGCTATCGAAGGCGGAATAACATCAACTTTAAGCAGTAGTTGGTGAACGTCATCTCTTCTAGTTTTATATTTATCAGACATCGCTGCTAACCAAATCTTATCAAGCACATTAAGGTCTAATAGCCTTTTTATTTTGATCTTTATTCTTAAAAGTCGTTCTCGATCTTTGATTATTTTATTATTAGCTCTTAAAATAACTGGAAGAATTGCTTTAAAAAATATTTCTTTCTTCTGCTTCGGTCTCTGTATATTGGACATATCATTTGGTATTTTTTCTAAAAAGATTCGGGGAACGAAAGCGCCCTCTTTTGTAATACCTGCCAAATCGTATTTTAAACTATTAAATGCAATAGATAATTTATTTGCAGAAAGAGGACTACCTGGACTATTTTTTTTCTCAAATAATTTAACCTTTCTTACATCGCTTAAAGTGATTTTAGTCAATAAAGCCTGAGGTGATTTAGATATTAGTTTGCTAGGAAAGCTGATTGCTAGCGTTATTAAGCAAAAAGTTGAAGATAATAAAAATACAATGATTGATCTGTCAAAAATTTTCATTTTCTAATCTTATTCCAAAAAAGCTATCAATTTGAATTTTTTTAAACCTTTTTCAACCGTGATTACATTATAACCATATCTGTCCTAATTCGAAGAGCTAATTTACTATTTTTTTTGTTAAAAAACTGATAACTAAGTTCTTAAAAAGCCTACCGATTCGTACACATCTTTTAATATTGGGGCAGCAATGTCGTTAGCCCCTTTGGATCCGTCCTTTAAAACACCCCTTAAATAATCTGGGTTCTTCAACAATCTGGCCATCTCATCACCGATAGGTGCCAACACCGCAATAGCAATATCTACCAACGCAGACTTAAATACTGAAAACTGCTTTCCTTCAAATTCCTGACAAACACTCTCAAGTGTTTTATCCGATAAGGCAGCAAAAATTCCTAAAAGGTTTGAGGCTTCTGGTCTTTCAACAAGTTCCTCGGGTCTGCCAGGTAAAAGCTCAGCATCTGAAGTAGCCTTTTTTATTTTCTTCTGAATTTCATCGGAGCCATCGGTCATATTAATACGACTATTCTCAGAAGGGTCAGATTTACTCATTTTTTTCAAGCCACTCTTTAATGACATAACTCTGGTTGCTTCTCCTATAATTAATGGCTCAGGTAATGGGAACAACTTTGTTTGAAAATCCGTATTAAATTTCTGAGCAATATCTCTAGCTAACTCCAAATGTTGTTTCTGGTCATCTCCAACCGGCACGTGAGTCGCTTTATATAGAAGAATATCAGCAGCCATCAGATTTGGATATACGTATAACCCGGCAGACGCTCTTTCACTATTCTCTCCCGCCTTTTCCTTAAATTGAGTCATTCGATTTAACCAACCTAATCTTGAGACACAATTAAAAATCCACGCTAACTCAGCATGTGCGGATACAGAGCTTTGATTAAATATAATATTCTTCTTTGGATCTAAACCAGACGCTATCAAGCCAGCTGTAACTTCTAACGTGTTTCTCTCAAGCTGTTTGGGATTGTGTAAAGCGGTTATTGCATGCAAGTCTACGACACAATAAATGCATTCATATTTGTGCTGTAAATTAACCCAGTTGCGTAAAGCACCCAAATAATTACCGAGGTGCAATTCACCGGTTGGCTGAATACCCGAAAAAATTCGACTCATACTGGTTCTTTTACTTTATAATGAAGATTAAGCTGATAATACTAGTTATTCTATTCGGAACAAGTCAGATTACTAAATTTTTTGCTTAAATACCCCAGTTATATCTTTTAAACTATAGACCTTAAAGTATATCGTAATACAGCCATACGAGGTAAGACCTAAAAATACTAGTACGATCAATGTTATGAACTTTTCAAACACTTTACCATTCAGCGACTCCTCAAAAAGAAAGGCACCTAAATATACCAGACATCCCATGATAAGAGTTGCCAAAATTGCACGAGGTAAACGATAAAGGAATAAATTATCTGGTTTAAGTTGGCCACGTTTCCAGAGAAAAACTGATAGCAGTGCAACATTACACCATGCTGAAATTACTGTCGCAGCAGCAATTCCTAGGTGTAAAAATGGCCCCATTAAGATCAAATTAAAAATAATATTTATCACTATCGCAAATCCAGCGATTTTTATAGGCGTGGACGTGTCCCCTCTTGAAAAATAACCTGGTACTAATGCCTTTATTAATATGTACGCAGGTAATCCAATAGAATAAATTGATAAGGCAGCTGCTGTTGAAACGACTGAGTCGGCTCCAAATTGTCCCCTCTCAAATAATGTCGATATAACTGGTCCAGCCAAAATAATGAGTGCGATTGCCGCAGGCAATGCGAGAACTATCGAAAATTCGATCGCACGATTTTGGGTATCGAGTGCTAATTTTTCATTATTTGCGATTAGACTTTTGGATAGTGTTGGAAGCAATGCTGTTCCAATAGCGACACCAACAATTCCTATCGGCAATTGGTTAATTCGGTCCGCATAAAATAAGTAAGAAATGGAGCCCGATGGCAAAAACGAAGCTATTATAGTATCAATTAACAAACTAACTTGATAAACCCCAGCACCTATAGCCACAGGAATAATACGCTTTAACATTAACATTACTTCTTTAGAGAACTTCGGTAATGTTAGTCGAAGATATACCCCCAATTTAGAGCAATAAATCAAAAGCCAGATAAATTGCATAAGTCCACCGACGCTTACACCCCATGCTAACGCGTGTGCTGGAGTTTGAGTGTGCTCAGAAAGAAGTATTAAAGAACCAATTAAAGCAACATTTAATAGAATCGGCGTAGCGGCTGCAGCGGCAAATTTGCCCAGCGCATTTAAAACCCCAGACATTAAAGAAACCAATGAGATGAAAATAAGGTATGGAAAAGTAATTCGTGTCAAAACAATTGCTAAATCTAATTTCTCTTTACTCTGAAGAAAACCTGGAGCAAATAAAAGAATCACGATTGGCATAAACATTTGCATTAAAACTACAAAACCTAAAGTCACCAAAACAAGTATGGATAAAACTTCCTGAGCAAATCTTATAGCGTGTTCGAAACCACTTTTATTGTTTAAAGACAAAAATTGCGGAACAAATGCTGCGCTCAGCGCTCCTTCCGCAAATAATCTTCGAAAAAGATTGGGAATTTTAAAAGCTACAAAAAAAATATCCGCAAGTATACCTGTTCCAAGAAAAATTGCGATAAGAACGTCTCGTATAAATCCAAATAGCCTGCTTACAAGAGTAAGGGCACTTATGGTAAATATTGATTTAAAAAGAGCCATTTTAGCTGCATATCATAAATAAGTTTCTAAATAATTTGTAAAAATCTTTTTAAGGTCTAAACCAGTTTATAACTCAATACTATTGTTATTTAGTTTACTCGAAGCTCTTGGTTCTGGGTCTGTTTTTTTTCAACGGCCTTAACTAGTTCGGATCGAATTTTTTCGAGTTTAGATTTATGATTAATTTTTAAACCAAAAATATCTTTTACGTAAAAGGTATCGACAACATGTTCACCATACGTTGTTATATGCGCGGAGTTAATTTTAAGACCAAGTTGATTCAATGCTCGGGTGACATCATATAAAAATCTCGCTCGATCCCTTCCATTAACTTCTATGACCGTATCACTAATACTGGCAGAGTTGTCTATTATTACTCTGGTGGCTACACTGAATAATTCTTCTTTTTGAATTGAATGTTTTTTCATTGTTTTACTTAATTCAATTTCAAGGTTGAGCTTACCTGATAGAACGTTCTCGATTCTCTTTTTCAACCTATCTAATTGATTGGTTTGTCTATATGCTTGGTTGTTAATATCTACGATAGAAAAGCTGTCTAAAACCATTCCATCTGAAAGGGTTACAATTTTTGCATCCATAATAGTTGCGCCGGACAGTGCTACAGCTCCAGCTATTTGATAAAAAATCCCAGGATGATCTTGGGTATAAACCGTAATATCTGTATATTCGAATTCTTCATCAACCCTAACATCAATATGCAAGTTTAAGTGGTTTTCTAGAGCATGCTTTACAATACCTGCATGGCGTATATGGACATCTACACCATAGGTTAGCCAATATGTGTCGTAACACTTAGATATAAAATCTTCAAAAAAATCATTTTCGGATCCTTTAATGCATTTGCGAAAGGAATCTTTAGCATGATCAACTCGTTCTTTGCGATTCTCAATCACTCTGTCACCAGACAAAATATCAAGGGACCGCTGAAATAGTGACCGAAGCAAACCAGATTTCCAAGAATTCCATGTTTTGGGCCCAACAGCCTTGATATCAGCAACTGTTAATATTGTTAATAAACGTAAGCGCTCAATTGACTTTACTTTTTTCACAAAATCCTGAACTGTTTTCAGATCATCAATATCACGTTTAAAAGCAGTATCGCTCATAAGGAGATGATTTAGAACCAACCAAACAACGGTTTCCGTTTCTTCCTCACTTAATGTGAGCCGCGGGCCTAGAGAAAGAGCGATTTTTGAACCAATCTGAGAGTGATCACCGTCTCGCCCTTTTGCTATGTCATGCAGAAATACAGATACATACAAAGCTCTGCGTGATTGGATCATAGACATTGCTTCACTTGAGTTTGGCATGTCTTCGGAATATATGCCATTTTCTATACGCGAAAGAATCCCAATCGCTCGGATTGTATGCTCATCAACAGTATAAGTATGATACATATCATACTGCATTTGTGCGACAACTCTTCCAAAATCAGGGATAAATTTTCCCAAAACACCAGCTTCGTTCATTAATCTAAGTGCTTGCTCGGGATTTGTTTTGGCTGTCAAAATCCCCAAGAAAATTTCATTGGCTGAATTGCTGTTCCTCAAACTATTATCAATGAGTCGTAAATTTTCTGAAATCAGTCGAATCGCATTGGGATGAATATCTAAATTATATTTCTGAGCTTCATAAAAAATTTTAATGAGCTTAATAGGGTCATCTTTAAATGCCTCTTTATCATTGACATTAATTCTACCTTTTTCATCACTAAAGCCATCAATTTTGTTTTTCCTACGTAAACCGTTTAACCCCATATTGATTTTAAATAATCCCTTACTTTTTTGCTGATCCTCTAAAACGGCGCATAAAACTCGTGTTAAATCGCCAACATCTTTTGCAATCAAAAAATAATGTTTCATAAATCTTTCAACACCTGAGGTACTCGCTCGATCTGTATACAACATCCGTTCCCCTATTGCTTTTTGTATATCAAAGGAGAGGCGTTCATCCGCGCGTTTACTTAAAAAATGTATGTGACATCTAACAGTCCACAAGAACTTGTAGGCTTTATTATAACGCTTAAGATCTTGCTTTGTAATTATGCCTATCTCAAGAAGCTCCTCAAATAGACTGATACCGTATAGATATTTGACTAACCAATAAAGCGTCTGAAGGTCTCTTAATCCTCCTTTCCCCTCTTTAATGTTAGGCTCAACAACATACCGAGAGTCACCCATGCGGGTGTGTCTCAAGTTTCTCTCCTCTAACTTAGCCTTTACGAACTTTGGTCCCGACCCTTCTATAACCTCTGATTTGAAGCGATCAACTAACTTTTGGTATAAAAACTGATCACCCCAAATCCATCGTGAATCTAATAAGGAGGTTCGGATTGTTATATCATCTTTGGATAACCGTATTACATCGTCGATAGATCGCGTTGAATGGCCAACTTTAAGACCCATATCCCACAGCGTATAAAGAATAAATTCGATAATTTGCTCAGAATATGGCGTTTCTTTATAAGGAATTAAGAACATTATGTCTACGTCCGAATACGGGGCTAGCTCACCACGTCCATAACCGCCAATTGCTACAAGACTTATTTTCTCCGCCATCGATCGATTGGCCGCTGGATAGGCTCTGGTGGTTGCCAGATCAAATATAATGCGTATCAGTTGATCTATTAGAAATGTATTCTCTTTTAATACGTCCTTACCTGCATCGCTTTTCACAACACAACTTTCAAATCGTTTTTTTATTTCTACATTTCCATCGATTAACGTTTTTTTTAAAATTTCAACAATATTATTACGCTTGGATGCATCGTAACCATAGTTCTTGAAAAGAAACTCTATATCTTCTTGAACTTGTATTCGATTAATTACCCCTCGTCTTTTAGACATTTGGTTCATTGTTTTATTGCTCTATATTTAGATTTTTTAATAAAATAATCATTCCACATTAATACTTGGTTTATTATAACTATTGGTTTCTAATTAGTTATCCCCTTTAATTTATAAATAAACTCTAAGGCATCTTTTGGTGACATCTCATCCGCAATTACGTTATCCAACTCAACCTTAAGCTTTGAATTTTCCAAACTTATGGGATCACTAAAAGAGCGCTTTTCTGAGAAAAGTGGTAATTCCTCTAAGTGCCTTTTTCCTAACGTGCCTCTACTTTCCTCTCCTTCTAAAGCCTGAAGAACCATTTTTGCACGATCCAAAACATCTCTTGGCAAACCTGCTAATTTGGCGACGTGAATACCGTATGACTGATCTGCCACTCCTTCTATAACTTTATGAAGAAATATGATTTTTCCCTTCCATTCCTTAACGCTCATATTATAACAACTCATTGAAGATAGTTTGGATTTTAAAGCAGTAAGTTCATGATAATGGGTAGCAAATATCGCACGGGATCTATTTACATCGTGTAAATATTCGACTATCGCCCATGCGATTGAAAGGCCGTCAAAGGTCGCTGTTCCTCTCCCAATTTCATCTAGTATAACAAAACTTCGATTTGTAGCTTGAGATAGTATTAACGACGTTTCAACCATTTCAACCATAAATGTAGACTGCCCTCGAGCTATATCGTCTGCCGCCCCCACCCGAGAAAACAAGCGGTCAATTACTCCAATGTGAGCACTATCAGCTGGAACAAATGATCCCATCTGCGCTAGTATAGCTATTAAAGCATTTTGTCTCAAAAAGGTGCTTTTTCCTGCCATATTTGGGCCGGTTAATAACCATAAATTATTTTTTTCACTGAGGTCACAGTTATTTTTAACAAAGTTAAGACTGGCTTTACTTGCCCTAGTCTCTCTCAAGCTCGTTGACTGAAACGACTCAACTAAGGGATGACGCCCCCCAATTATTTGAAAGCTTAAACTATTGTCGACTTTTGGTCTTGTATACCTTGAGTCAATAGCCAGCTTAGCTAGAGATGTTGATACATCTAATTGTGCCAACCCCTTTGCGGTTAGAGAGATGTTATTGGCCTCAATATTAATTTTTTCCAATAAGTCATTAAAAATTAATGTTTCGAGAGCAAGTGCCTTATCAGCTGCACTAGCGATTTTCCCCTCTAATTCGTTTAATTCAGTAGTTGTATAGCGGACAACATTTTTCATAGTTTGCCGATGAATGAAAGTATTAAAAGAAAGGCTAGATATTTTCTCTGAATTTTTTACAGAAACCTCCACAAAGTAGCCAAGTACGTGATTATATTTAATTTTCAATGTTTGAATATCTGTAATTTTAGCATATTTCTTTTGAAATTCAGCTATAAGTTGGCGGCTATCATTTTTTAATTTCTGTATCTGATCAAATTTCTCATCATAACCTTCTTTTACGAATCCCCCATCTTTTGAGTTAGTTGGTGGATCAGAAATAATTGCCTTACTTAGGTTATCAACTAAATGATTAAGTTCGCTTAATTCAGAATAAATGTGTCTTATGCATGTTGGAATCTTTTGATTCAAAACTGCTTTTTTAATTTTACTCGTTAAATCAAAGCCAATTTTTATCGCAATTAGATCCCTAGGGCCTCCTCGATTTGATAATAGCCTTAATAGTGCCCTTTCAATATCAGGCATGCCTTTTAAAAACTCTAACATTATCCGAACTACTTGGGGATTATTAAAAAAATATTCAACTATATCTAATCGATCATTAATTAGTGCCGGATTGGTTAGTGGCGCTGACAACTGGGAAAACAACAATCTAGCTCCTGGCCCCGTAAGTGTTTGGTCAATCACCGAGAGCAAGCTAAATTTACGTTCACCACTTAAAGTTTTAGTTAGCTCTAAGCTTCGCCTTGTAGATGGGTCAATTTCCATTGTAATACCATCGGAAAAACGCTTCGGGCTTGCTATGCGCGGCATGTCACCTTGCTGAGTATATTCAATATATTGAACGATTGCTCCAGCAGCAGCCAACTCAGATCGCGTAAAATCACCAAGGCCCTCGAGAGTATCAACATCAAAAGCAGCCTTTAACTTAGAAACACCAATCCTCGAATCAAATCTAATGTTTGGCAAAACAGTGATAACATGTTCCCAATCATCCAATGCATCACTCTTATCATCTTTCTGAAAAACATTATCTGAAATTAAAATTTCTCTTGGTTCTATTCGGTTAATAGCTTCTGATAAGTTTCCAAGCGTTATATCCTGCGTAAAAAAATCTCCCGTTGAAATATCAAACCAAGCCAGTCCGCACTTACCTCGAATATTAGCCACTGAGGCAAGAAAATTATTTTCCTGTGTATCTAAATACATGTCCTCTAGAAGAGTCCCCGAAGTAATGGTTCGAACAACCTCTCGGCGCACAATTGACTTGTAACCCCTTTTTTTTGCTTCGCTCGGGTCTTCAACCTGCTCGCATATTGCAACTTTATAACCAAGTTTAATTAGACGTGACAAATACTTTTCATAACTACTAACAGGAACACCACACATCGCGATATCTTCACCCAAATATTTTCCACGTTTAGTTAAAGTAATATTTAGAACTTCAGCCGCCAAAACTGCGTCATCAAAAAAAAGCTCGTAAAAGTCTCCCATACGATAAAACAAAAGGTTATCTTGGTTTTCACCCTTTATCTTTAGATATTGACTTATCATGGGGGTTGTTTGCTTGCTATTTAACATTATTCATACCACATCTCTATTTTTTTAGGTTGAATGGTCATAATAAATGTCCGTGAAAATATTAATCTAATAGTTATAGTGTTACTGTACTTTTTTAATATATGGATTTCTAGTTTTTTAGATTATGACTAATTAATTATACCATCAGTCAAAATCATAGGAAACCAAAAGCTCAGTCACTTTTAACAATCGAGGCCTGAGTTCTTTTTATTAAAACTATTAACAAAATTAGTCCGGGAAGCGCGGCAACTGTTGTTAAGACAAAAAATACTGGCCAATTTACATTATCAGCCACCCAGCCAGAACCAGATGTCATTATCGTCCTTGAAAAAGCCATAAATGAAGTAAGCAAAGCATATTGTGTTGCTGTATAAGCCGTATTACATAAACTCGAGAGATAGGCAACAAAAGCTACTGTGCCCATGCTTGTAGTAAAATTTTCGATACTGATTGTAATAGCGAGCATTTCTTGGCTGTACCCAACCCATGCTTGAAAAACAAACACTAGATTAGATGCCGCCATTAAAACTCCACTAACAAGAAGCCCTCGCATCATTCCTATTTTAGCCAAAAGTAGCCCACCAAAAAGAGCGCCTAGAATAACCGGGGGAAAACCAAAAATCTTGGCAATTGCTCCAATTTCGGTCTTAGAAAAACCAATTTCGAGAAAAAATGGTATTTTCATAACCGTCAAAACAGCATCACCAAATTTATATAATAAAATAAATAGAATTATCAAAATCCAGTTTGGGCGAGCAATAAATTCAATAAAAGGACAAAACACTGAACTATAAACCCAAACAAAAAGATCTGCTGTTTGATCAGAAATATATTTTCTTTTCTTTAATTCTAATCTAGCTCTATTTTCAATATAAACAATATTATCTGAAATCACTTTATTGGGTTCGGGATTCAAAAGAATTGCTAAGACTCCGACGCCTGTAGCAGCAGATAAGAAAAAAAACACCACCTGCCAAGACATTAAATCTGCAAACATTAGTGCAATTGCTGCTCCGCCCCAAGAAGATAGTCTCCATCCATTAATTGCAAGTGCTGCTCCAGCAGCAAGTTTTCGTTCCTCCAAAATTTCAACACGGTACGCATCAATCACAATGTCTTGGCTGGCTGAGGCAAAAGATACAAGTAGAGCAAACACCGCAACCCACCAAAGCCCTTCACTAGGATTTGTCATACCAAGCTGAATAATAGAAAAAAATAGCAGTCCCTGAGTCAGCAAAACCCAGCTTCGTCTTCTTCCAAAAATTCGATTTAAAATAGGTAATGAGACCCTATCCATAATAGGTGCCCACAAAAACTTTAGAGAATAGGGAATACTTACTAAGGCGAATAAGCCAATTTCAGTTTTCTGTACACCTGCATCAGACAACCATGCGGTTAATGGTTCGGCAAGAACCCCAAACGGCAGACCACTAGAAAAACCTAAAAACAACATAGATAGGACTCTTGGATCCAAGTAAACCTTTAGAGCTTTAGTCCAACTTGCTGGACTACTATTTTGTTTTAACATTTTAACATTGTATCAATTTTCTTGAAAATTGCTTCTTCTGGGATGCGGTTTATGCATGGAAATCGATTGTTTTCAAGTGTTAAAATACAATTACCCAGACAGCCTTCACACGGCATTGATTTGTAAACAAACTCCGCATTCTTAGGAATTATGGTTTCAGGGTATGGGACTATTTCATTTATATACGCTGCGCTAGCAATACAAATCGTTGGTGCTCCCAAAACAACAGATAAATGCATCAACGCTGTATCAACCGATATGATTAAACGAGCACTTCGCAATCGGGGTGCTAATAGTTCAAAGTCCGATAAATCAAATTCTATATTTTTTTTATGATTAAAGTTTCTATACTCAGTATTTTTTTCAATATCACTGGGTGCACAAGCAATAACGAAATGATAAGCATCTCCAATATAATCTACTATTTTTAATATTACCTCTAGAGAAATCTGTTTTTCTTTTACTGCAGAAAATGGGTTTAATATTACGGTTCTTTTATTGTATTTATTTGATTTCGGCATTAATTCCTTTTTGATCAAAAGTTTTGGAAACTTCTGTTTTTTAGAAGTAATCCACTCTGCAAAATTACACCACCGGAGTATTTTGTTAACATGAATTGGACCGCTATCGTATAGTTCATCGAAAAATTTTTTGTTTAGTAACAACTCAGCATTATATTTTTTCCAGGGGCGGGCTTCCATACCAATTGTTTTCTGGGCATCGCATGCCTTAATGATCATTTCATCTAACATTGGGTGCCTTAGGAAATCTGTGCTAACAACGACCCTAAAGTTTAATAAATAAAGTTCTTTTTCAATTTTAGACCTATAATTTCTTTTTTTTCTAAATTCATTATAATTAACAGTGTAAATAAAAATTTCTTCCTGAAACAGGAATGACATTTTTTTAGAATCACTGCGTAATAACAAGGTTATCTTCTCACCTGGTTTTGCAATACTATAAAACCTATTTATAATTATAGAGAGTAAAACAGTGTCTCCTAGCCCCCCCGAAGATACTAGTAATACACCACTTGGTTCATTAACACGAACACGCTTTTTTTTTTTAAAAAAATTCATTCAAATTAATTCCAGAATTATTTATTACCCTAAATCTTCTCTTTTTAACAGGCTCTCTGCAGCATCTATAACGGAAGCAACACTCACTGACGATACACAAGGAAAAGAATTAAATTTATTCTGTCGTTTATCGCACAACCAAAAACAATGGTAGCAGGCCATCTTATCAAATAAAAACTTTACAAATGGGGGACATATTTCATCTGGATATGGCACAAAACTTCCAAAATGCCCGCCACCAATAATTACAACAGTGGGCACACTTAATGCTATTGATAAATGTGCAGGCCCAGTATCATTGCTTATCACACAACTAGCCATATTAAGAATATCCATTAACTCCGGAATAGAGGTAAGTCCAACAACGTTTATAATTGGCGAGTCTGGTTTTAAGCTAGTTTTTAGATCATCGACCAACTCATCTTTGCCACCCACTATAACCACGGTATAATCCTTACTGATAAATTTATTTGCAACATCTAGATAAAAATCTAAAGGCCATCGCCGGCCATACTCATTACTTCCTGGGTTAAGAACTATATATTGGGGCTTCAAAGCCTTGGTTGCAACTATTGGATGTGACTTCTTTATCCACTTAATTTTCGGAATCGTGGGGCGGAATACCTTACCTGAAACCTGTGATATAAAATTATAATGCCGTAAAACTTCGTGGGTAGGATAGGGCCCTGTATCAATTAATTGCGAATTCTGACTCAAATAATAATTAAATTCTGGGCGTGTCTTTTCGTTAATAAAGGGAATTGAGGAAATTGATCTCGGCGCATCAATCATCCAAAGCAAACTATCAGACATTAATGCCCTCCTAAAATAAGAGTCACAGATTGTTATTTTAGGTGATAGTTTTTTTACTTTTATACCCATCCAAAAACGATAAAGAACGTTGCGGGCAAAAGCATGTTCATCAATAAAAAAACATTTGTACTCTGGGAAGATCTTCGTAGAAATTGTTCGCCAACTCTCACACCCCAAAACAGTAATATCGCCCCTTTCGATACTAAAAAGCTGAGCGTATTGATCAAGTGCATTTCTGAACAGCACCATATCGCCAATACCATCCATTCTTATAACAACAACACCTCGTTTAGGTCTAAAAATTGGCCAAAACTTAATTATAAGGTCAAAAAATCTGAACAGCCACCAACGTCGGCGCATTCCAGCTGGAAATAGGCGCCAGAATCTTGATGTTTTAATTGGTAATACTTTTTTATAATTATGTGCTATCTACTTTCCCTTCCTAAGAAACAGATTAACTTGCTGTTTTTAAACTTTCAAACTTCCTTGAACTAAAACATTCAAATCTTTCTTTGCGCGTGCACCATAATTAGAAATAACTTCGCCCGCTATTACTCCACCCAGTTGTCCACAGATATCCAAGGGCCGGCCCCGAAGTAACCCATACAAGAAACCAGCTGCAAACGCATCGCCAGCACCCGTGGTATCAATGACATTTTTTACCATTTCTGGTTTTAGTTCGTAGTGTTGATCCTCGGCAACAACAACCGATCCTTTTGAACCTCGCGTTAACACAGCAATTTCACAATCAGATAAAGCCTGTTTAACGGCAATCTCAAACTCACGGACCTGATATAAGGATTTGATTTCCTCTTCATTGGCAAATAAAATACTGACATCTTCTCTGATAAAATCTAAAAAGGCATCCCGATGTCTATCAACACAAAAACTATCCGATAAACTTAATGCAACACGGCCATCATTCTGTTTTGATATTTTAGCCGCCTTTTTAAATGCGCTCTGCGCTTCAGGTGGATCGAAAAGATAGCCTTCTAAATATAAAATTTTAGCTTGGCTTATGATTTCCTTATTAATATCAATGGGGCTTAAATCAACACATGCACCTAAAAAGGTTTGCATAGTCCTCTCTGCATCGGGAGTTACACTAATCAAACACCTCGCCGTGGGCGCACTTCTCAAATCAAACTTTGGATCGAAAACGACACCAGCGGATTTTATATCTTCTGTAAAAAAATTTCCTAGTTCATCATCTGAAACTTTACCGATAAATCCACATTTAATGCCGAGTGAAGCTAGGCTGGCTAAAGTGTTGGCAGCAGACCCACCTGAGGCTTTTATCCCAGGTTTTAATAAATTATACATGCTTTCGGCATCAGATTGACTAATAATACTCATGGATCCTTTAACCAAATTATGCGTTACCAAAAAATCATCGTCTGTTTCCTTAAGCACATCTACAATAGCGTTACCAATTCCTACTACTTCTATATCCCGATCAGTCATGGTTTAAAAAACTCCATATTTACTGTAGTGTTAAATTCTGCAATTATACCGCTAGTCCGAATCTTGTAAAAAGAGTTGTTCGCAGTTTTTCTATGGCCTTAGATTAAAATATATGGTCTTTATTACAAACGGTCTTTTAAATAAATAGAAGTTATTTTTAAATGATTTCCGCCTTCACACTAGCATTTAAACAACTCTCAGATACGTCATTCCAAAAAACGCTTTGGTTAGCCATATTCTTATACCTTTGTCTATTCGGACTAATCTTTTTAGCACTCACATACTTTTCTTTAAATGTGAATATGGGATCAAATAGCTTTTTGTTTGGTAGTATTAGTTGGCTTTTGAACAAGTTAGGTAATTATTTAAGTGGAATAATTGTATTTGCATCTTCAATTATTCTATTTCCACTGCTAGTACCAATCATTTTGGTCTTTTTTTTAGATAATATAGCGGCGTCTGTCGAAGAAAAACATTATAAACCCGTTCGCGTTTTGCGAAAACAACCATTAATTGAAACTATGGTGGTTAGTATTAAATTTTCATTGCTATCAATTTTTGTAAATATCGTAGCCTGCCCTTTTTATATATTATTCTTTTTTTTAGGGCCAATTAATATAATAATTTTTTATATATTAAACGGTTACCTTTTTGGTCGAGAATATTTTGAACTCGTGACCTATCGACGTCTTGATCCAAATATGATAAATGTCTTAAAGCAATCAAAAAAAGGTCAGATTTTTATTTTTGGATTTATAATTACATTTTTAACAACGCTACCAATAATTAATTTTATTGCCCCTATATTGGGGGTAGCAACAATGGTGCATCTTTTTTACGGATGGGTTAGCCAATCAAAAATTAAAAATAAACTAGAAAAAACCAGTCCAACGATATAGAAAGCATTGATAAAGTTACATTTACTTGAAAAAGGAGTTTCCAATGCCTGAGAAACCACCCATACCGTCAATTAAAGAAAAGTCATCTTCTGGACTCAACTTAGCTTTTAAGCCTATCAAACCGACTAAGGATAGCTTATCTCGAGTATCAGAACCAATTAAAAATCAAGCTACGTCCATTGATTCTGATGACAATAAGTTAGTAGTTGGGAAAAATATTATCTTAAACGGGGAAATAAAATCGTGTGAAAAACTAATAGTAGATGGAACGGTTGAAGCTAAATTAAACAAAGCACAATCGATCATCATATCATCAAATGGTTATTTTAAGGGAAATGCGGAGGTTAATGAAGCAGATATAAGCGGTACATTTGAAGGAACATTAGCTGCAAAAGATCTTCTTGTTATAAGAAAAAGCGGTAAGATTGTTGGCTCACTAAGTTATGCTAGAATTAAAATTGAAGATGGTGGTCAAGTAGTTGGAAATATGGCTTGCATAGACACTTCACAAAAAAACTCTGAAAATAATTAGTATTTTTTTTCATTCGATTATATCATGGCTCTACCTAATAATATTTTCAAATTAATGTTAGTTAGTATAATACTTACAGGGTGTGCCCAAAAACAATATCCATTAGTTACTCAAAAAGAAACATCAAAATATCAAAAAATTCCCTCGAAAATTAATTATAAAGAGTCAAAAAAGTTAATGGGTCATGGATTAATAGAACAAGAAATCAAAAAATCTATCGCATTTTCTGCTTCTAACACTGTGAAAAATCGGCGGTCTTTTAAATTAAAAAATATTAGCTATTATTTTATGGATGCGAACGAGGGTTTTGTTTTGGAACTGCTCGGTCGAGCACAATTTACTCGCTTTGATTTTCCAGCAAAAATATTACAATTTGAGGGTGAAAAATGTTTTCTAGATCTTTTTTTCTATAAAAGCAAAAATGAGTTTAGAGTAAATCACATATCTGTCCGATCCAAAGAAGTAAAAAAAACAAGAGATGAAGATTGTTTCTTAAATTTAGTCTCTGCACATAATAAATAAAAACACACTTATTTCTTTATTCAAATTTGGGTGGTCCAGTCAGTGTCTTAAGTTTAAATCCACACTGGTCTTTAACAACACATTTATAGCATTCTGGTTTTCTAGCCTTGCAAACATACCGCCCCAATAATATTAGCCAAGTATGTGCATGCCGCGCAAACTTTGAGGGGGTAACTCTCTCTAATTTCTTCTCAACCTCGAGTGGTGTTTTTCCTTTTGCTATTCCAGTGCGGTTGCCTAATCTAAACAAATGGGTGTCTACAGCAATAGTGGGTTGGTTGAAGGCTATATTTAGAACAACGTTTGCAGTCTTTCGCCCAACGCCCGGAAGTTTTTCAAGATTTTTTCTATCTTGGGGTATATCCCCATCAAAGTCATTTATAAGAATGTTACTAAGAGCTATAATATTCTTAGCTTTACCATTAAAAAGTCCAATGGTTTTTATCGCATCTCTTAGTTTGGTTTCACCAAATTCAATCATCTTTTTTGGTGTCTTGACTTTTTTAAATAATGGTTTTGTTGCCTTATTAACACCTATATCCGTAGATTGCGCCGACAATACGACAGCGATTAATAGAGTATAATTATTTACGTAATAAAGCTCTCCTTTTGGGTTTGGGTTCTCCCTTTGAAGATTAAAGTAAAAATCATAGACCTTATCTTTTTTCATGTCTTCAGCATTACACTACCTCAAACCAAGAACATCCAGCATGTTATATAAACCGGGTTTTTGTCCTTGAGTCCATAGAGTTGCATAAACTGCACCTTTTGAAAATATGCCTCTATTGCCTGCTTTATGGTTTAATTCTATTGTCTCAGAGTCACTTGCGTAAATTACTGAGTGATCTCCTATTACTTCTCCCCCACGAAGGGAACTAAATCCAATATTACCTCGTTTCCTTACGCCGGTAATTCCATCTCGGCCTCTATCGGCTATTTCTTCAAGTACTTTTTTTCTTCCGCTAGCCGCAGCTTCACCCAAAGCAATCGCAGTTCCTGATGGGACATCAACCTTATTCCTGTGGTGCATCTCCAATATCTCAATATCATAATCCTCATTAAGAATTTCTGACACTTGCTTAGTCAATCCGAACAATAAATTAACACCAATCGAGAAGTTCATTGCTTTAACTATGGCTACACTTTTGCCTGCAGTCTCAATATCAGCAAGATGCTTTTCAGTATGCCCAGTAGTTCCAATAACTAGGTTTGTTTTATTTTCCTTCGATAATTCAAGGTGGTACTGTGTTACACTCGGACTAGTAAAATCAATTATGGCATCAGAGATTTTAAATGCATCCTCAACATTAGACGAAATTACAACTCCACAACTAGGCAAACCAACAAATTTATTGGCATCTAGCCCTATTGAATTGCTCTCTTTAATATCTACCGCAGCCGATAATTCGCAACCTTCTGATCTTTGGACTTCACACAATAACTCTCTTCCCATGCGACCAGCACAACCAACAATTCCTATTTTCATTATATAACCTCAAGGAAGCATTTAATCTTTTAGATCTTTCCACAATTCCTTAACCTTTGTAAAGAACCCATCTGTTTCTGGATTATTTTGTTCGCCCCCACCTTCAGATTCAAACTCTTTTAATAAAGCTTTTTGCTTTTTTGTAAGGTTTACTGGTGTTTCAACTGATGCCTGAACGAACATATCCCCGCGTTCTTTGGATCTAAGAACTGACATCCCTTTTCCTTTTAAACGAAATTGATGCCCTGACTGAGTGCCAATGGGAATGGTGATTTTAGCTCTACCCCCGTCAACAGTTGGCACTTCTATGTGCCCCCCTAGTGCTGCCGTAGTTAGAGGTATGGGAACTGCACAATAAATATTGGCCACATCGCGTTTAAAAATATGGTGTGAGGAAACTGTAATAAATATATATAGGTCTCCCGATGGAGAGCTATTTAAGCCAGCTTCTCCCTCTCCCGACAACCTAATTCGCGTTCCATCTTCAACTCCCGCTGGAATTGATACAGATAAAACCTTATCTTGATGCACCCTACCTGTACCTTCACATTTACCGCAAGGGTCCTTTATAATTTTTCCAGCACCCTGACAAGTGCCACACGCTCGCTCAATAGTGAAAAAACCTTGCTGAGCTCTTACTTTACCGTGTCCATTACATGACGGGCATGTGTCGGGAGGAACTCCATTGCGAGTTCCGATGCCCTTACAGTCCCCGCATGAAACTGATGTGGGGACCCTTATATTGGTCTTATTCCCACTGAAGGCTTCTGAAAGAGACACTTCCATGTTGTATCTTAGGTCTGATCCTCGTCCTGAGCCCTGTCTTCCTCCACGGCTACCACCTCCCATGAAATCTCCAAACATATCCTCGAAGATATCAGAAAAGCCTGCCCCACCAAAACCAGACCCCTGTCCAGCGGCGCCACCTTGTTCAAATGCAGCATGTCCGTATCTATCATAAGCAGCTCGCTTCTCTTCATCAAATAGGACATCATTCGCTTCATTGACCTCTTTGAATTTCTTCTCCGCTTCTGGACTATCGGCGTTTCTATCTGGGTGATACTTCATCGCCATTTTACGATAGGCTCTCTTAATATCGTCCTGAGAAGAGCTTTTATCTATTCCAAGAGTTTTATAATAATCTTCTTTCGCCATTCGGGGGCCTTAGTTTAGAGATCTGATAGCATTTTCACTATAAGTATGAAAAGAATCACTTTAGATCTAGTGTTATTGAAATTTTTTGCCTAGGTCTTCTTCTTATCTTCCTCTTTTTTTTCCGAGTCCACTTCCTCAAATTCTGCATCTACTATTGTATCTGAGGCGTTGGTTTCTTCTGTTTCCGGGGCCTCGCTTGGATTAACTTCGGCTCCTTCCTGACTGTCTTTATACATTGCTTCGCCCAACTTCATCGCAACTTGCATTAAGCCATCAGATTTTTCTTTAATTTCATCTGCGGTTGATGTTTCTACCGATAGAACATCTTTTAAATCATTTAATCCTTTCTCAACTTCAGCCTTTTCATCTTCTGATATTTTGTCTCCATATTCTTTGAGGTTTTTTTCTGTCGAATGCAATAACGAGTCTGCTTGATTGCGAACCTCAACCATATCCTTTCGTTTTTTATCATCTTCCGAGTGAGCCTCAGCGTCTTGAACCATCTGCTCAATATCAGTATCTGATAATCCACCAGACGCTTGAATTTTTATTTGCTGCTCTTTTCCTGTTGCCTTATCCTTAGCAGAAACATTTACAATTCCATTTGCGTCAATATCAAATGTTACTTCAATTTGAGGCATTCCTCTCGCACTTGGAGGGATGCCAACCAAGTCAAACTGTCCCAACAACTTATTGTCAGCCGCCATTTCTCGTTCACCTTGAAACACTCTTATTGTCACAGCATTTTGATTATCCTCAGCAGTAGAAAAAACCTGGCTTTTTTTTGTCGGAATAGTGGTGTTCCTATCAATCAACCTAGTGAAAACACCCCCCAATGTTTCTATCCCGAGCGATAGAGGCGTCACATCCAGCAACAAAACATCTTTAACATCACCTTGCAAAACGCCCCCCTGTATCGCTGCTCCTAAAGCAACTACCTCGTCTGGATTAACTCCTTTATTTGGCTCTTTTCCAAAGAATTCTTGAACCACTGCCTGCACTCGAGGCATTCGAGTCATGCCACCGACTAATATTACCTCATCAATCTCTCCTGCTGTAATCCCAGCATCTTTTAAAGCAGCGGAACAAGGTGCAATGGTCCGATCAATTAGTTTATCCACCAAGGCCTCCAACTTAGCCCGGGTGAGTTTTATATTGAGATGTTTAGGACCACTTTGATCTGCTGTTATAAAAGGAAGGTTAATTTCTGTTTGCATAGAACTTGACAGTTCTACTTTAGCTTTCTCGGCTCCTTCTTTTAACCGCTGTAAAGCCAATCTATCTTCCCTAAGGTCAACACCCTGTTCTTTCTTAAATTCATCACCAAGGTAATCAATTATACATTGATCAAAATCTTCTCCCCCCAAAAAAGTGTCGCCGTTTGTTGATTTAACCTCAAATACACCATCTCCAACTTCTAAAACAGAAACATCAAAAGTGCCACCTCCAAGATCATAAACCACTATCGTTCCACTCTCATTTTTATCCAAACCATAAGCGAGTGCTGCCGCTGTGGGTTCATTAATTATCCTCAGCACCTCTAATCCCGCTATCTTACCAGCATCCTTGGTTGCTTGACGCTGAGAATCATTAAAATAAGCTGGAACCGTTATGACCGCTTGTGTGACATCTTCACCTAAAAAACTTTCTGCGGTCTCTTTCATTTTCTGTAGTATAAATGCACTAATTTGACTTGGGCTATACTTCTCACCATCAGCCTCAACCCACGCATCCCCATTGTCACCAGCCACAATATGATAAGGAACCAGTTCCTTATCTTTTTCAGTAAGCGGGTCATCAAATCTACGTCCAATTAATCTTTTTATAGCAAATAAAGTGTTTTCAGGATTAGTCACTCCTTGGCGTTTCGCCGGTTGTCCCACCAAACGCTCTCCTTCATCGGCAAACGCTACCATAGACGGGGTTGTACGAGTTCCCTCAGAATTTTCAACCACCTTTGGATCAGAGCCATCCATGAGAGCAACGCACGAATTTGTCGTGCCAAGATCAATTCCAATTACCTTACTCATTCTAAAAAAATCCTCTCACTAGTGTAAAATAATAACGTTTCATTTCTTAAGGGCAAAAATACTAATAAAATTAGAGTTCCCGCCCCTTTAATATTTTTAATCTATAAGTCTAGAAAACAAATTTACCGGTTATATAGGCTGTGTCTCTATGCGCCGCAACCGCTCTTTGTTTTTTAATACTGAATTTTAGTATTTAGAGTTCCTCATCAAGTTTTTTATTTTTTTCATCCACGGAGGCGTCTAATGCTTCGGCTTGCTTTTCATATGCAGAGGAGCTCGTGTTCGCAACTGTCTCTTTGGGAGTTTCAATCTCATTTGCATCATTTTTTTCATTATCAGGTTTACCACCCCCTTTAGAAACACCCACCATTGCTGGTCGTAAAAGCCGATCATGTAGCATGTAACCCTTCTGGACCTCTTCTAAAACCATGCCAGCGGGGCAGCTTGTGTCTTCAATTTCATACATCGCTTGATGAATATTGTGATCGAACTTTTCGCCTACCGTTGTTAAAACTGATATATTAAATTGTTCCAAAGAAGTCATAAATTGTGAATGAGTCATTTGAATACCGATAAATAGGTTTTTTAAATCTTCATTTTGGGCCATCTTTTCTTCACTAACACTGGTCAGAGCTCTATTTAGGTTATCTGCAACCGAGATGATTTCTCTAGCAAAATTTGTTATTGCGTATTTCGATGCATCTTTTTTCTCGCGATCCGTTCTTCTCCTTATATTTTCGCCCTCTGCCAAGGATCTCAATAACTGGTCTTTTAAGGACTCAATCTCTGAATTAAGTTCTTCAATTGTCGGTTCTTGTTCTAATTCTTCACTCTCTGTCTCATCACTGTTGGTTTCCTTGGGATCCTCTGCTGGAGAGTCTGCAGAAGACGAAAACTCATCCTGTTCAGGGTTTTCTGGGCTAATTTTGTTATTATCATTTGTCTCTTTATCATTTTCTGTTGAACTATCCATTTTTTATATCTTTCTTTTAATGATTATACTTATTTGAAATTTTTGGTTTTCTATATCTAAGAAACTCAGCTCATAATTTTACCAATCAACTTAGCAGAATAATCAACCATAGGAATAATTCGAGCGTAATTCATTCTAACCGGTCCAATTATACCTATTGCACCAACGAGTTTGTTAGATTTTGAGTGATAAGGAGCAATAATGAATGAACATCCGGATAAATTAAACAAATCATTATCTGCCCCAATGAAGATTTGAACACCTTCAGCTTGATCCGCTAATTCTAAAAGTTTAAACATAGTCTCGTTTGTTTCGAGAAATGAAAATAAGTTTTTAATATCTTCTAAATCAGAAATTACATTAACATCATCAAGTAAATTTGCTTGCCCTCTTATAATCAAAGTGCCGGGCGAATTATTTTGATTATTATTTTTGGACCACGTCGCCAGCCCAGCCTCAACAATTTTAGATGTTAATGTATCCAATTGAATTTTACTTTCCTCTATCTCGGACTGTAATGATCCAATTACTTCTGAGATTGTATGTCCCACCAATCGTTTATTTAAATAATTGGAAACCTCATTAAATATGTAAGCCGGCAGGTCTTTAGGGACTTCGATTATCCTATTCTCAACCACTCCTTCCGACGTAACCAGAACAACCAAAGCTCTTCCAGGACTCAGGTGAATAAATTCAATGTGTTTCAAGGGCGATTGCGTAGTTGGAACCATTACTAATCCAGCGCAATTAGATAATCCAGAGAGTGTTGATCCAGCCTCCTCAAGCATTTCTTCAACACTTTTCCCAGAACCCGCCAGCCTTAATTCTAGATTTTTACGTTCTTCAGACGACAAGTTTCCTATTTCTAAAAGGCCATCAACAAATAGCTTGAGTCCATAATCAGTTGGTATTCTTCCAGCTGAGGTATGGGGTGCGTAGAGAAGCCCAAAACTCTCCAAGTCTGCCATTACATTTCTAATGGTCGCTGGTGACAGACTAGTAGATAATTGTTTGGAAAGCATACCAGAACCGATCGGATCACCGGTTTCAACATATGATTCAACAATCTTCATAAAAATCTCGCGAGAGCGATCATTTAATAGAGATCCAGCTGACTGTTTATTATTTATTTTTTTCATATTTTTTCCATTTGTGGGCAGAATGTAGGTTTGCATGTTGATTACGTCAACGGCTATGATATAAAAAATAAAAGGGTTGGTTTGCTCTACTCGAGTAAATGTTCTGATGAAAATTGTTTCTTTGGTTGAAAACCCATAATTAATCAACTTGGAAGAGTTTATATGCGACCATCAGGAAGAAAGCACGATCAATTAAGAACTGTCTTAATTCAGCCAAATTTCAATAAATACGCTGAAGGTTCTTGCCTAATTAAATTTGGTGATACACATGTAATTTGTACTGCATCGGTCGAGGAGCGCGTTCCGTCTTGGTTAAGAGATAAGGGTCAAGGTTGGATCACAGCCGAATACGGAATGTTGCCAAGATCAACAGGCTCGCGCACGAATAGGGAGGCGGCCCGTGGCGCACAAGGAGGACGAACCCACGAAATTCAGAGACTTATTGGTAGGTCATTGCGCGCAATCACTGATTTAAGAGCTTTAGGCGAGGTTCAAATCAGAATCGATTGCGATGTAATACAAGCTGATGGGGGAACGAGAACCGCATCTATTACTGGAGGATTTGTTGCCTTACATCTGGCATATCAAAATTTAATAAAAAAGAATTTAATAAAAACTATGCCTTTATTGGGTCACATGGCTGCTGTTTCATGCGGAATATATAAAGACACCTCAGTTTTAGACCTCGATTATAATGAAGATAGTACAGCTCTTGCAGACAGTAATTTTGTATTATCAGAGACTGGAGAAATAATAGAAATTCAAGTAACAGCTGAGAATAAGGCATTTTCAGAACATCATTTTTTAAAGATGATGCAACTAGCAAAAAAGGGGGTTTCTGAATTAATTGAATTACAAAAACGTGCGCTTAACTCGTAATGACTAGAAAATTTGCTGGCCAAAACATAATAATTGCAAGTCACAACTCTGGTAAGATACTTGAGTTTGAAGAGCTTTTTACTAACTCTAATTATCGTATTACTTCTGCAAGTAAACTTGGTTTTCCAGAACCTGTTGAAGATGGGAACTCATTTAAAGAAAATGCTGAAATAAAAGCCAAAGCCTCCGCTGTCTTGGGAGAACACCCTGCTATATCAGATGACTCTGGTTTAGTTGTTCCGCTGATAAATGGCGAACCAGGTATTCATTCAGCTCGTTGGGCCCTTAACGATTCTGGCGATAAAAATTTCAATTTAGCAATTGAAAAAATAAAAAACAAAATAATGGCACTGGGTGAGGCGCCCTCTGGTCAAGATGCCTATTTTGTATGTGCATTAGCCATGTGCTGGCCCGACGGATACATGAAAACGGTCGAGGGTTATGCCTATGGAAGTCTCACTTTCCCACCAAATGGTAATAAGGGGTTTGGTTATGATCCTATTTTTATCCCAAACGGTCATAGCTTGACATATGGACAAATCGAACCAGTTAAAAAACATCAAATTAGTCATCGTGCGGACGCCTTTAGACAATTGTTGGCGGCGTGCTTTGAGAAAAACTGGTGGCAACATTAGTCAAAATTTAGGCATATACATCCATTGGCCATTCTGTTCTGCAAAATGTCCTTATTGTGATTTCAATAGTCATGTGCAGGCTAATATCGATCATGATTTATGGTTGAGAGCATATCTTATAGAATTAAAACGCTATTATTCTGAAACTGATCATAGAAATATTGTAAGTATTTTTTTTGGGGGCGGCACCCCATCTCTAATGAAACCCAATGTTATAGAAAAAATAATTAATCAAATAAAAATATTATGGCACTGCGATCCAAAAATAGAAATCACCGCTGAAGCAAATCCGTCATCATCAGAAATCTCTAAATTTATGGATTTTCGTTCTGGTGGAATTAACAGGCTGTCAATTGGGGTGCAAAGCTTTGAGGATCGAAACCTAAAATTCCTAGGTCGAGAACATACCTCAAAAGATGCAGAAAAGGCGGTTATCGCTGCATCAAAAGTCTTCGACAACTATACTTTTGATCTAATTTATGCTCTGCCGAAACAAACATGTTCTGAATGGGAGCGGGAACTTAAACTAGCCCTTCAATTTATCCGTAATCACGTATCAATATATCAACTAACAATAGAACCGGGAACCGAATTTTATAAAAACAAGATTGAACCAGCGAATGAAAAAATAGGTTCCGATTTATATCAAATTACCAATAATATACTAGCACATAATGGGTACGAGTCATATGAAATATCTAACTATTCTAAGCCAGATTTCAATTGTCGTCATAATATGGTATACTGGAATGGCTTAGATTATTTAGGTGTTGGTCCGGGAGCTCATGGCCGATTAACAAAAAATTATATTACTCAATCTATTCAAAGTTATAAAAATCCTAATAAATGGCTAAATACTGTATTAGTCGAACAAAATGGAGAACAAAGCCGACTGTCATTAAAGCCCTCTGAAAGATTTGAAGAGATTTTATTAATGGGTTTAAGGCTTACTAAAGGTATATCTTTCTCATCATTCTATAACCTAACTAATACTCAACTTTTAGACTTTATAGATCATAAAAAATTAGGGGTGTTAATAGAAGAAGACTTTATTAGTTATGATAATAATAATTTGAAAGTAACCTATAAAGGGCGAGAGATACTAAACTCTGTTCTTAAATTCTTATTGACCTAAACTTATTCCTCATCTTTAGAGAAAAAATTTTTCGGGGCCGGACTAATGAGTTTAACCCCACGCTTTTCTATTTCAAATAATGACAATCCCCTCTCTACATAACCCTTCTTTGAAAACCTAAAAATACCGTCTAATCCTAAAAACCCCCTTGGAGAGGTAATATTCATATCTCTAAAGAACTGTGGTTTTTCGAGGTAATTTGTTTGCCTATCATGATTATTGCCTTGCGCAAAAACCGCAGCTAAAGCTGTAGCATCATACGATAATGTAGCTAACCGATGCGGTGCGTCGCCATAAACATTTTTATACCTTATGACGAACTCTTGTCGGCTTTGTTTAGATGGAGAAGGGAACCACCCTCCTACTAATGCCGGTTCTGAGCCTAAACCAAAAGAGTCCCATTGACTTGTACCTAGCATTTTAACCTTTTTAGGATCCAAATCATAATACGGAAGAAGCGCAGCAATAGAGCGGAGCCTCTCACCACCATCGGCGATTAATAAAGCATCAAATGGCAACTCACCAATAGTTTGAACGCCGTTAAGCGCAAGCAAGGCTCTCTTTGCTGCTTCGCTATTCTGATTACGAAGATGCAATTTTTTTTGAATTAACATGCTCTTTCGCATGTCAAAGTTAGCTAAATTTCTAATAATTGGGTTAAAATTTTTAGTGTTAATATCATATAATACTTTGGTCGTCAGGGTAGCCCCATACATCTTAACCGTTGAACTAAGCGCATTATATATAACTTTACCATATCTATTGTTGGGAGAAATCAAGCCAAATCTGCGCATACCTTTTTCTATTGAAAATTTGACAACCCGTCGTACTTGTTCACGTGGCAAAAACCCCATGGTATAAACACTGTTGCCTGCAATGGTGTGGTCGCTTGAAAAAGCAAGAACCGTTATGCCACGATCAATTGCCATTGATTCAATTGCACTAACACTAGTATTAAAAAGGGGGCCCAATATCAATGATGCACCTTCTCTAATAGCCGTTGCCGCAGCAACCTTAGCACCATTAATCTTACCTTTCGTATCGAGGGGCAATAGCTCGAAATCTTTATCAGCGAAGTGAAAAAGTGCTAGTTGAGCGGCATTTAACATAGATTGCCCTAATTCCTTATGTTTACCAGATAATGGGAGCAAAATAGCCACCCGCGGCACGTGTATGTTCTTAGGAGAAAGTATAGTATTGTGATGAATAATTTTTGGGTCCTCATCCTCACCGATAAAATTAGTGTTTGTTTCTGATGTTATAATTACTTGTGCAAGGTTTTGCTTGGAAATAGACTTAAAGTCAGATGCTTCAACATCAGAGAAAAACACTAGCAATGTAAAGAAAAAGATAATAATTAGATTAAATTTTATCAATTGAGCCTTGGAGGTGTAAATGTTGAAATGATTCATTTGTTTAAGTTAACGAACACCCTCTAATAAGTAAATAGGATGCAAACACAATGACAGTCGAGTTACGAGGTGGCTTATATATCGTAGCTACACCAATTGGGAACATGAAAGACTTAAGTATTAGAGCGATCGAAATTCTAGAAAATGTGTTTTTTATTGCATGTGAAGATACTCGAGTTACGGGCAAGCTTCTTTTCAGATATAATGTTAAAACACCTATGAAAGCTTATCACGAACATAGCACTGAGAGAGTAAAAAATGAAATATTAGAGGCAATTAGTGAAAATAAAGCGGTCGCTATTGTGTCAGATGCCGGCACACCTGCTATCTCTGACCCAGGCTATAAATTGATTAAGTTGTGTATAGAGAAAAATTATTATATTTCTGCAATTCCCGGCGCTAATGCCGCCATAACCGGTTTGGTTCTCTCTGGCATTCCAACCAACCGTTTCGTTTTTTTCGGGTTTTTAAATTCAAAAAAGATACAAAAATCAAATGAATTGGCTGGGTTGGTTGATATTCCATTAACTTTAATTTTTTACGAATCCCCAAAGAGATTAGTTGATACGCTTCAAACCATGATTAAACTATTAGGAAATAGACCAGCAGCAATTACTCGAGAACTTACAAAACGTCATGAACAAGTGCGGCGTGGAAGTCTTAAGGAACTTTTTCATTATTATCAAAAGGTTCCCGCTCCAAAAGGTGAGCTTGTATTGATAGTTGGTGGCATGGAGAAAAAAATTAATGTTGTCGATGACAACTTGGATCAAATAATTATTAAACGTCTTAAAGATAAATCATTAAGGGATACGTCCATAGAAATTTCGGATGAAACTGGGATCACAAAAAAGATAGTTTATGCGCGCGCTCTGAAATTATCAAAACCTAAAAATTAACAATCAACGGAAAAAGGGTAAAAAAATTAGGATGTCGTTAGGAAATTAAGGGTATTATAATGTAAAAATTTAACTAGGTTTATTAACAGTGAAAAAAGTTATCATTTATATCGGGTTGCTTGGATTTCTAACGCTTCAATTATCAGGGTGCACAACTGTTGTTGGTGCAGGAGCAACTTTGGGGGTAACCGCATTTCAGGAGCGCGGAATAAAGGGTAGAGCGCTAGATTTGAAAACTGAAGCCTTAATATTGGAGAGTTTTATCTCACAAGAACTACTTTTACCGGCAACAATAGGTGTTGAAGTTTACGAAGGCCGCGTTCTTTTAACGGGGGCAAGTAAAAACAATAAAATGACGGATAAAGCCGTTAAACTTTCTTGGGCAATAGATGGCGTAAAAGACGTAATAAATGAAATACAAACAAATAATTCAACGAGCATAACTGATTTTTCAAAAGACTCATGGATTACAGCTCAGTTACGCTCAAAACTAACTTTTGATAAAAATGTGTATTCAATAAACTATTCTATAGAGACAGTAAACGGAACAGTGTATCTGATTGGTATTGCTCAAAATAACGCTGAACATGACATAGTTAAACAACATGCAGCACAAATTAAATTTGTTAAACGCGTCATAAGTCATGTGAGAATAAAAAAAAAATAAGTTCTGTCACACTGTAAGTTTTTTACATATTGTAGTATTCCGATCTTCTAAAAAATTAGGTGGTAACCTAAAAAGAAAAAAGAGGCTGTTTCCCATGACCCTTTCAGTAGCCATACAAATGGATCCAATAGAGCACATTGATATAAAATCCGATAGTACATTCATGTTAGCTCTCGAAGCTGAAGCTCGAGGGTATAGTAATTATCATTACCTAGCAGAAAATTTAACGTTTAAAAATGGAGAAGTTACGGCATTAGCAAATGAGCTAAATGTACGCTATCAGGAAGACAATCATTTTACTTTTAAAGATTCAGGAACAATAAAACTCGCCAACTTTGATGTGGTTCTCATGCGTCAAGATCCCCCTTTTGATATGACATACATTACAGCAACACATCTTCTAGAAAAAATACACCCCAAAACCTTGGTAGTAAATAATCCGGCTGAAGTTCGAAATGCACCAGAAAAGATTTTTGTTACAGAATTTCCCGATTTAATGCCACCAACCTTAATAACGAGAAATCGGCAAGATATAGTCGATTTCCGTAGAGAGCATGCAGACCTTATAATAAAACCATTGTATGGAAATGGGGGCTCTGGGGTCTTTCGTATCAAACAAGCTGATGAAAATTTTAATTCGCTATTAGAAATGTTTGAGACTTCATATAAAGAACCCTACATCATACAGAGATATGAACCAGCAGTAAGAAATGGTGATAAAAGGATAATATTAATAGATGGAAAGCCCGTTGGAGCACTAAATCGTGTCCCAGCGGTTGGAGAGTCGCGATCGAATCTTCATGTCGGTGGAACTGCAAAAAAAACCTCTCTTACAAAGAGGGACTTGGAAATTTGTGCCGCTATTGGCCCTGTCTTAAAAGAACGCGGCTTAATCTTTGTAGGAATAGATGTCATCGGCGACTATATTACTGAGATAAATGTAACCTCTCCGACCTGCATTCAAGAAATTAACTATTTTAACAACGTTAATTTAGAGAAGCGTTTGTGGGATGTTATTGAATCAAAAATATCATAAATTTTGAATACTCCCTTTTAATGTTTCAATAACAACTTAATAAAAAGCTCTAAGCCCCCTCTCCACCTACAACTTCCGTGATTTGTACTGCTAGTTTATCAGAAATGACAACAACTTCGCCACGAGCAACTAGTTGTCGTTCTGCACAAATATCAATAGGTTCACCAACCAATCTATCAAGTTCAACCACGGCACCTCTCCCCAATTGAAGTATTTGGCTTATTTTTAAATCTGCAGTTCCTAGCACAGCAACAATATCAACATCGACTCCAAGAACCGCAGCATTTTTAGTGTTGCCCATTACATCGCCAAGTCTCTCGTTTACCGCCTCTTCAACAGAAGATTGATCCGTAATTTCTTCCGACATCGATTGAACTTCCATTATAGTTTCAAATTCTACTCCAAGTTATTCTTCACTTTATATTTTAGATATTATAAATTCATTAACGTTATTTTTTTCAGCAACAATCATTGGCCCAAGACGCTTACCACCAAAAAGATGAATGTGAAAATGTGGAACTTCTTGTCCACCGTGATCGCCTATGTTTGCTAAAACTCGATATCCTTGTTTATCAATTTTTAACCTCCGAGCAGTGATCCCGACAGCTCGGAAAAACCCAATTATTTCCAAATCACTCGCTAAGTTTGTAAAATCATCAAACGAAATATATTTGCCTTTAGGAATAACAAGAACGTGGTTTGGCGCCTGAGGGTGAATATCTTCAAAGGCCAGCGCATGTTCATCTTCATAGACACATTTGTACGGAATCTCATTTCGTAGTATTTTTGCAAATATGTTTTCATCATTATATTGCACTTTAAAAACCTCGTACTATTTCCGCGATGCTTTTTCTTTTATTCCCGATATTCCCTGACGTTCCTCTAATTCTTTCCATACATCTGAAGGTTTAATATTAGACACTGACCATAATACTAGTAAATGATAAATTAAATCTGCACTCTCCGATGCAAGCCGGTTTGGTGAAGTCAATGCCGCTATAACTGTTTCAACGGCCTCTTCACCAACTTTCTTTGCAATTTCCGGGGAACCAGCTTTGAATAATTGGTTAGTATAGGATTGCCCGTCAACCGTGTTTTTTCGAGTTTGTATTATCTCAAACAAGTTCTCTATTACAGTTTCCTTGCTATTTTTTTGATTTTTTGACATTTATCACTCAATCCTAACCGCAACACCAGCTGAATTCATAAAATTTTTTGCCTCTGGGATAGTATAGAGACCAAAATGAAATATTGAAGCTGCTAATACACCATTAGCATGACCTTTTTTTACTCCATCAACAAGATGTTGTAAATGTCCAGCACCGCCTGAAGCAATTACCGGTATACTGACACTATCGGAAATCAAGCGTGTAATCTCAAGATCAAACCCTTGTTTTGTTCCGTCTTTATCCATTGAAGTTAACAAAATTTCTCCTGCTCCATATTCTACCATTTTTTTTGCCCACGTTAATGCTTCAATTCCTGTTTCAATTCTGCCGCCATGAGTAAAAAGCTCAAAGTTATTATCTTTCTGCTTAACGTCCATCGAGACTACTATGCATTGACTACCGAATTTTAAAGCAGCCTCTTTAACCAAACCCGGATCTTTAATCGCTGCAGTATTAATTGCAACCTTATCGGCGCCAGCCAATAGTAATTTACGAATGTCAGAGATTGATCTTATTCCTCCACCAACGGTAACCGGCATAAAGCACTTTTCGACAGTACGGGTTACAACATCGTATATAGTATCTCTATTCTCTGAACTTGCCGTTATGTCTAAAAAGCACAATTCATCGGCGCCCGCTTCATCATAAATTTGGGCTTGCTCAACTGGGTCCCCTGCATCAATCAGATCAACGAAGTTTATACCCTTTACGACTCGACCATTGTTCACATCAAGACAGGGAATTATGCGAGTTTTAAGCATCTTAATTTTCTCGCAGCAGATTAACCGCACTTTCTGGTTCAATGGCACCATCATATATTGCGCGGCCAGAAATCACACCTTCTAATGTGTTTCCCCCCAAACGCTTTATTTCTTCTAAATCATGCATAGATGAGATACCACCAGAAAGGATTACTGGAATGTTTATTTTTTGAGCTAAGCCTATAGTTGACCCAATATTAGGCCCCTTCATTAAACCATCTCTATCAATGTCTGTATGAATTATTGCAGAAACCCCAGCATCCTCATACGTTTGCGCAAGATCAATCGCTCTAGTTTTTTCAATCTTTGCCCAACCTTCTACTGCCACATAACCATTTTTGGCATCAACTCCAACAACAATCTTTCCGGGAAATTCTGTGCAGGCTTGTTTAACCAGTTCTGGGTTCTTTAATGCTGCTGTACCCAAAATTACTCTAGATACTCCTTTAGATAACCAAAATTCGATTGTTTTGAGCTCTCTGATCCCACCACCAAGTTCTATTTCTAAATCGGTTGACTCTATAATTCTAGTAACAGAAGCACTATTAATCGGCTCACCCGCAAATGCACCATCAAGGTCAACAACATGAAGCCATTCACACCCAGCATTTTCAAAAAGCTCTGCTTGATCTGCTGGGTTATTTTCAAAAACCGTTGCCTGAGCCATATCACCTTTAATCAAACGCACACACTGTCCATCTTTCAAATCGATGGCCGGTAAAAATATCATATTTTTCCATCCCACATTAAAAATTCTTTTATAAAACTCTGTCCAAATTTTTGGCTTTTTTCTGGATGAAATTGTGTGCCGATTATATTTTCAACACCAACCACAGCCGTAATATTTTCACCATAATCAGTAGTTGCTAAAACTGCATCTTTATTCGTAGGAATAAATTGATAGGAATGGACAAAATACGCATGGGGCCCTGATATAAATTTTTTCCAAATTGGATGAAGTTTCTTATTAAAATTAATATTGTTCCATCCCATGTGGGGTATCTTCAAAACAGGATCTTTTGGTGTGATTTTTACAACAACGCCACTAATCCAATCAAGTCCTTTGGTTGTACCGTTCTCTTTCCCATAGGATGCCATTAACTGCATTCCGACACAAATTCCTAAAAACGGTTTCTTTTTTTTAATCACTGCATCCTGAAGAGCTTCGATCATACCAGGCAACGCGACCAATCCATTCATACAGTCTGAAAATGACCCAACACCTGGCAATATTATATGCGTCGACAACAAAAGATCATTAAAATCGCGGGTCACTTTTACATCGCCAAAACCTGCAAGTTTAAATGCATTAAAAACTGATTTTAAGTTACCAGATCCATAATCTATAATGACCGCTTTTGTCTTCTTTTCAAGTTCATCGAACATAAATACTCAATTCAATAACTTACATTAGAGATATACTTTTGTTTATTCCTATAAAATATTGCAATTATGTGGTTTTTGCTTTCACCATACAATACCGAGCTATATGTATATCCCCCTTTTTTCAAATGGCGAATTTTCAAATCATTTGCAATCCAGCCAAATATTATAATCACGGATAAATATGCAACCATTAATCCATCAAAACCAAACCCCAAAATGATTAATACCGAACCTAGGAAAGAAAGCACTAAGATTAGAGCAACAAGCGAGCTCCAAAGCTTGTTATACGCAGCCCAAATAGGAGCTGTTATAAATGCTAGCCAGTTAAAACCATCTTTAATGACCATTAGTTTTTCAGGAGTGTCTTTTTTAAAAAATACGATGTAAGGTTGCATTATAACTACTTAATTTTATCGTCGGTCAATGTTCCTTTTGTTGATGGAACACTGGCTAACGATCGGACATCCAGCTCTATTGCCATTCGAAGAGCTTTAGCGAGAGCTTTATATGTAGACTCAATAATATGGTGATTGTTTTTACCATAAAAATTCTCAACATGCAGCGTTAATCCTGCGGCCTGTGCAAAGGCTTGAAACCACTCTCTAAAAAGTTCAGTGTCAAAATCACCCAATTTAGGGTGAGAAAATTCAACCTTCCAGATTAGGTATGGTCGGTTGGAACAGTCCACAACAACACGCGTCAAAGCTTCATCCAAAGGACATAACGCCGATCCAAATCTTCGAATTCCTACTCTTGACCCAAGTGCTTTTTTTACTGCTTGGCCAATTGCAATTCCTGTATCCTCAGTCGTGTGATGGAAGTCAATATGCAGGTCACCAATGGCTTTAACCTCAAGATCAACTAAACTATGCCGCGAAAACTGTTCTAACATATGATCGAGAAAGCCTATACCCGTTGAAACATCGCAAATCCCTGTACCATCCAAATTTATAAATACACTTATTTGTGTCTCCTTTGTATTTCTTTCTATACTAGCTTTCCGATTGACCCGATCCATTCTTCGATCTCCAAAGATTGTAAAATATTTTTTGTAGCAGTAACCATCTATTTTTGCCAGTTAATTTAGGGTTTAAGCAAAAAGAGGGTAAACACTTTATTGACTATTACTAACTTTAAACATACATCCAAGGTAGTTAATGTTTTATAAAAGGTTTTACACATGACCAAAGATAATCATTCAAAGTGGCATGCAACAACAATTCTCTGTGTTAGGAAGGGTGACTATGTTGTTATCGCTGGTGATGGTCAAGTAAGCATGGGTGATACAGTTATCAAGTCCAATGCCATGAAAGTTCGTCAACTACATAAAGGTTTAGTGATTTCAGGGTTCGCGGGGGCAACAGCCGATGCTTTTACACTTTTCGAGCGCCTTGAAGCTAAATTAGACCAACATCCTGGCCAATTAACACGCGCATGCGTTGAACTCGCCAAAGATTGGCGAACGGATCGATATCTCAGAAAATTGGAGGCAATGATGGCGGTAGCCGATGAAACGGTCTCACTCATTGTATCCGGAACTGGTGATGTGCTAGAGCCAGAAGACGGGCTGATTGGAATAGGCTCAGGAGGTAACTATGCGTTATCTGCCGCACGGGCAATGATCGATCGTGATGACATGACTGCCGAAAAAATTGCAAAACGTGCCATTGAGATAGCTTCAGACATATGTGTTTACACGAATAAAAATATAATTATTGAGAAGATAAAAAACAAATGAATGAAAACCAATCAAAAATGGCTTTGCCTGCTTCATCGAGTTTCTCTCCTAGAGAAATTGTTTCAGAACTTGACAGGTTTATTATTGGTCAAACTGAAGCCAAACGTGCCGTCGCGGTCGCATTAAGAAATCGCTGGCGACGACAGCAGCTCACTGATGACCTTAAAGAAGAAGTGGTTCCCAAAAATATTTTGATGATGGGGCCGACAGGCGTTGGGAAAACAGAAATTGCACGCCGCTTGGCCAAACTTGCACAAGCGCCATTTATAAAGCTTGAAGCAACGAAATTTACGGAGGTCGGTTATGTCGGACGCGATGTTGACTCCATAATACGTGATCTTATGGATACAGCAATTCATGAAACTCGAGAACGACTTAGAAAACAAGTTGTTGCAAAAGCATCTGTTTTGGCCGAAGAGAGAGTTTTAAACGCTTTAGTCGGAGAATCCTCTAGCGCAGATACTCGCCAGAAATTTAGAAAAATGTTAAGAGAGGGACAGCTTGATGAAAAAGAAATAGAAATTGATGTCGTAGAGAATAATTCAGGAGGTATGCCAACGTTTGAAATACCAGGGATGCCGGGTGCACAAATGGGTATGCTAAACATCAATGAAATGATGGGAAAAGCTTTCGGTCAACAAGCGCGCCCAAAAAAGATGACTGTTGCTGAGTCTTTTGATGTTTTGAATAAAGAGGAGAGCGATAAGCTGTTAGATGAAGATATTATAACCAAGGAAGCAAAAAACAACGTTGAAAATAATGGCATAGTCTTTATTGATGAATTTGACAAAATAACGGCTCGCTCGGACTCAAGAGGCGGTGATGTTAGTCGAGAAGGCGTTCAAAGGGACTTATTGCCCTTAATTGAGGGAACAACTGTTGCAACAAAGCACGGACTAATTAAAACAGACCATGTTCTATTTATCGCCTCTGGTGCATTTCACCTAGCTAAACCATCGGATCTTTTGCCTGAACTTCAAGGTAGGCTTCCTATTAGAGTAGAGTTAACGGCATTGACTGAAAATGATTTTATTAAAATATTGACCGAGCCAGAGGCTAGCCTAATTAAACAGTATGTCGCGTTAATGGATACAGAAGGCCTAAAACTCTCTTTCAATGACAGCGCGATCCAAGAAATTGCAAAATTATCAGCAGAAATCAACTCTGTAGTTGAAAATATAGGAGCCCGCCGTCTTCATACTGTGATGGAAAAACTTCTCGAGGAAATAAGTTTCTCAGCAACAGACCGTGGTGGGGAGACAATTGAAATTGATGCTCAAATGGTAACAGACAGAGTGAGCAGTTTAGTTAAAGGTGGCGACCTGTCCAAATTTATATTGTAAAACTTTATAGTATTGTATCGTCAAAACCCATTTCTTTAAGCATAGCATCAATATTTTCCGCATTTAGTTCGTGAATATGGCGAGCCATTAAATTTGCCAATAGGGTAGCCCTATAATGAAGTCCAGCAGTTTCAATGGGCACACGTGGGTGAGACAAATTAGCCAACTCTTTGATCTCATCGACTTCATCCCAAATAAGTTCAAAATAATTTGCGATTTGCATCACAAACCCTGGGCCGGGCCGACCTCTTTTACCATGCTCTAAGGCGGAGAGATAAGGAGGTGATACCTGAAGATCTAGTGCCATCTTTTTAAGAGTAATTTTTCTCTCTCGCCTTAATTTTCTGATATGATTTCCAAATGGGGTCATTCTAAGACCTATTTTTTTTCAGAAGAATATACAGAGCCCCATAACCCCCGTCTTTTTGGGTCGCATAATCGAATAGAATTATTCGATCTCGAATACTGTCCTCATTTAACCACTTGGGAACCATCTCACGCAGAATTCCAACTTTTTTGATGGGGTCATCAAAATTTTTGTTTCCTTTTCCGGTGATTACTAGCACAAGCCTTTTGTGTTGGTTATGTGCTCTAAAAATGAAACTTTTTAATTGTTGGTAAGCTTCATATTGATTGCTGCCATGTAGATCAAGTCGTGCCTCTATTTCCAGTTTACCTCGTCTCATTCGTTGAGCAAAACGTTTATCTAAACCAGCAGACGAGCCATGTAATAAAGATCTATCAGATTTAATATGTTTATTTGTTCCTTTTGTTTTTATGTTTGGAATATAAACACGGTTTTTTTTACTACGGTTCGCAACGATAAGACCATCATTTTTCAATATTTCTGCTGAGCCCGGAAGAATGCGGCCTGGGAGTGGCTCTACATCTTTCAAAGCCCATTCCAATAAATAGGCGTCTTTAACAGTAAAAGCGTTCGTTGTCTTTTTCTTCATGTAACAAAAAGCCTAATAATATGACCAACTATTAATATTATATGTCTTTATTTAATTTTTTGGTAACAAAATAAAAAGTTTGCCTTTCTCTTTCATAAGTCCGGCCGCTTCGTATGCTTTCTTGCCAGAGCCCCAGAAATAATCACCTCTTATTGGACCGACAATTGCGCCGCCCGTGTCTTGAGAAACCATGAGTTTTTGTAAAGGCTTTTTTGTCAAAGGGTCCATGGTATCTATCCAAAACAATAATCCCATGGCAAAATAAGCTCTATCGATCGCAAGGCTTCTACCAGCAGTTAAGGGGATGCCAGCGGCTCCAATTGGCCCATCTAGGCCAGAATGTTTAGTCGTTTTTTTATTTTTTATTTCTCGAAAAAAAACATATGACTTATTTTTATTCATTAAATCCCTTGCCTTATTGGGATTACTCTCGAGCCATGTCCTAATTTTTTGCATAGATACATTGGATTTAGTCAGCTCTCCCATTTTTACCAACTCACGACCTATCGCAAAATACGGTTGGCCGTTACGCCCTGAAAAACCGACTTTTATAATTTCTCCTGTATCAAGCCGAATTCTACCCGATCCTTGTATATGAAGAAAAAAAACATCAATTGCATTATCAACCCATAGCAATTCTAATCCTCTTCCCGCCAAAGCTCCCATCTCTATAGACTTCCGCGTTGCAAAAGGGACAATCTTATTACCCTTTAATCGTCCAGAAACCTGACGGCCTTTCCATTCTCGTTTAAATAAACCTAAGTCACTCGAGATTAAATCATTTGGTCGTTTGTAAATGGGAAATTTAAATTTTTTTGAGAAAACACGCGAACCATTTAATTCTGGTTCATAATAACCTGTGAACAAACCAAAATCAGAGCTAAAACTCTCAATCTTGTAAGGTTCAAACCAATTTTCGAAAAAAGTTTTTGAAGCCTTGTGATTCATCTTTGGTTTTACCATTTTTGCCCTATTACAAATTCTCTGGTACGTTTTAACGCGACCAGCAAAACCTCGGATTCCAAGCTCAGTTTCAGGGGACCTATGTTTTATGTTTAGGCAGCTTTTTAAAAAAGTGACTAAAGCTTTTGAATGTTTATCTTTAGACCAACCAACTAGCTCGTTATAGGAGATTTTTTTAAATTTGATAGATTGGTCTTTGGACAATTCATTTAATATAACCTGTTGGTCCTTAGATGGGTGTTCCCGATCGATAAAATTAGGCAATTGATTACAGCCTACGATTAAGAAAACTAATAACAATAAGAGTATACGGCGCACTGTTATTCTAGGCTTCGTGTGGCGACTAACTCCCAATTTGGACCGTCTGCATTTATTTCACGCGCGAACGTCCAGATGTCTATAATTGTCGTAATATTTTGGGGATCACCATCTACAGTATTACCCTCTTCATCTCGAGTTACATTTATTTGCTCAGATGTCAATTTGACTGTAATAAGCGCATCGCCACCATTAATGGACCCTTCAATAATTTGAGAGTCAACAATCCTTATCAGGGTGTTCTCTAAAGTATAAGAATTTGCTTCACGATCGATTATAGATTGTTCAAAATTTCCATAAACCTCTTCGTTTAGCAAATCGCCCAGCAGTTCTCGATCGCCAGACGCAAAACCTTCAACTATCATCTCAAACGCAGTTCTTGCACCAACCAAAAACTCAACCCTATCAAAATTTGGAATATGTTTGATAACATCGGTGAGCAATTTGTCTTCGGGGTCCGACACTTTTTCACTTTGTTTTATATCGCTTTTCTCAGTGGAGGGAAGTGATATAACATTATCCTTTTCGGTTTTATGAGCTTCGGTAACCACCTTTTCATCACCTTTGTTCTGTGTCTTATTATCCTTATGCCGACCAAGAACTGACCTCAGGCGTAAAATTAGAAAAGCTGCGATCATGCCAAATAAGATTATGTCAAAAAACTGAACGTTATCACCCATAGCTACTCATCCTAAAAAATTAGCCTCTAATTCTTAACAATTTAAATAAATCTTATAAAAAATTGCCCATACCCTCATGCATTCTATATATTCTAACCGTGTGCTTATATAGTTAGATAATCATTTTAAAACAATAGCACAAGGCTATAGGTTTTAAACCATATACATTAATATAAAATTGAAATAAGATACGACATGGTTCGATTGCTTCTTTATACATTTATTTTAATACCTATAATTGAAATAGTAGTATTTATTTTACTAGGCGATTTTTTTACACTTTGGCAGCTTATTTCTATAATAATTACTACTGCATTCATCGGTATAACTATTATTAAGAAAAAAGGGTTACAAACCTTTTACAAAGCTCAAGAACAACTTAGATCAAATAATATGCCTATTGCGGAAATCTATGATGGCACGTTTTTGATTATATCTGCTACTTTATTATTATTACCGGGTTTTGTAACTGACCTGTTTGGATTTCTATTATTTTTTCGAGGCGTTAGAAACTTATTTAAGGCTGTTATCTTTAAATCATTGGTTGCGAATATAAACTTAGATGGTTATATGAAAAACAATAATATAAATACAGCGAATACATATGATAAAACGATAGATGGGGAGTTCGAAGAGGTTAGAGCTCCGAATATTTCTAATAGTAATAAAACTTTAAAATAAAGAATATACTTAAGGGAACGATATGGTTGATGAGAGTCAAGAAAGTGATGTTGAAGGTGAACGTTTTGCAGAAAACTCAGATAATAAGTTGGAACAAGAGGCCCCGGCACTTGCTCTCGTGATCAATGGTCAGTATACGAAGGATCTTTCATTTGAGGCTCCAAACACCCCTGAGGTTTTTAATATGCTTCAATCTGAAATGCCAAATATACAGGTTGATATCGATGTACAAGGAGACGCTAAGGATCAAAACGTTTTTGAGGTTGTACTGAAAGTTCGAGCAGAGGCTAAAGTAAAAGAGAAATTGGCATATATCTGTGAACTATCTTACGCTGGGATATTTACAATAAATGTACCCGCTGAAAATATTGGACCAGTCTTGTTAATTGACTGCCCATTAATATTATTTCCTTTTTTGAGACGAATTGTTGCCGATGTAACTAGTGATGGTGGATTTGCTCCGTTAATGCTAACTCCGGTTGATTTTGCATCACTTTATCAACAACGTATTTTACAAAATCAAAATAAGGATGCCAGCTCTCCTGCCTCATAAAAAATTATAGTGATTAATCAAACCAAATCGGTGACTTTAATTTGCTCAAAAACTTCTTATGGGCCATTTTGTCTTTTTCGGTAATTTTGAACGACCGAGGAGCTCGTGTCATGACTTTCTTTTTTTTAGTATCCAAAGTTCTTTCATTATCTGATAGCTCAAAATCGGGTTGTCGACCTCCAACTAGCTCAAGATAAATCTCAGAAAGTAACTCTGCGTCTAAAAGTGCTCCATGAAATTCGCGGCCTGAGTTATCCACCTTAAATCTTCGACATAATGCGTCTAAACTTGCTGGCGCTCCTGGAAACTTTTCTCGCGCTAATTTAACAGTATCAATAGCACGTGACATTGATATTTGCGTTCTACCTAGGGCTTTTAATTCGGCATTTAAAAATCCCATGTCAAATTGAGCGTTATGAATTACAAGCACAGAATCATCTCTAATGAAATTAAGAAAATCATCAATTATATCATTAATAATTGGAAATTTTTCTAAAAACTGATCACTTAATCCATGAACCTTAAAAGCTTCTTGGGGCATTGCTCGTTTAGGATTTATATACTGATGAAAGGTGTTTCCAGTTGGTAAAAAATTCTCAAGTTCCACGCAACCAATTTCAACGATTTTATCGCCATCGGAAAAACGAAAACCAGTAGTTTCAGTATCGAGTACTATTTGTCTCAATGTAAACCCCTTTCCCAGGCAGCCATTTGCAGCCACTTTTTGTTTTCACATCTTGGATTATCATTCTTATATATGCCAGACTAACGCTTTTGCCTAAACCTGTTGGGATAATATAATTTGCTCTCTTTCTTTTCTCTTTATCTGATAATTGTCGCTTGCAAATCTCAATAAATTTTTTATCAGTCATATTAGAACGCGCAAAAACGCGTGATCGTTGAATAAAGCTTGGAGCAGACACAACGATAACCGCGTCACAAAACTGGTCCCCTTTTGTCTCAAACAAAAGTGGTATATCTAAAACTATCACATTTTGTCCGTTTTTAGCTGCGCAACGCATGAATTTATATTGCAGCAGTCTTGCACGGGGATGTAAAATTGTTTCTAATTCTTTTAATGCATCGCTATCCGCGAATACCATCGACCCTAAAATATTTCTATCAATTCTATTATTCTTAACAGCCTCCGGGAATATATTTTTTATTTCCGCAACAACGGCAATGTTTTCAGTCATAATCTTATGTATTGTTTCATCCGCGTCATATACTGGTATACCAAGCTTTTTAAATGCTCTAGCAGCGGTCGTTTTACCCATTCCTATTGAGCCAGTAAGTCCTAAGATATACACTATTTTGCAAGCGCACTTAATACGTGCTCCTTTAGCGAATCTGTCACGGTGGGTTTGATACCAAACCAACACTCAAATCCAGGTTGCGCCTGATATAGCAACATACCCAGACCATCAACAGTTGGGTTCCCTTGGCTTCTGGCCGCTTCTAATAATCTAGTTTCCAAAGGAGAGTAAACAATATCGTATACAATACATTCTTGTGATAAATTTGTAATATCTATATTTAATTTATTTTGCCCAGACATGCCTAAATTTGTTGCGTTGATCAACATTGAGACATCAGACAGCTCTGAAGACAGTTGATCCAAATCCAGCACCGTGATAAACCCACCCAAATCCTCTGCTAGTGAAAGGGCTCGATTTTTTGACCTATTAAATAATTTTATATTTTTGACGTTTAAATAATCTTGAAGTCCTATTACAACAGCCCGCGCAGCTCCCCCAGAACCTATAACGGCAACCGGCGACGAATTAGGTGACCATTGGGGGTATTGGCTTTTAAAATTTTGCACAAAACCATAAATATCTGTGTTTGTTCCAAGTAACTTGCGGTCGTGATTTACCACAATTGTGTTTACGGCACCGGCTCTTGTAGCAGCGTCATCAATGCTATCGCAAAACTTTAACACTTCTTGTTTGTAAGGTAATGTAATATTAAGACCTCTAATATTCTTATGAGGCAAACTTTTCATAAAGGCATTAAAATTATTGGGCATAACACTAAACAAAGCATAATCACCATATACTTTGTTTGCCTCAAGCCAAAAGCGGTGTAAAACCGGCGAAATCGAATGTTTTACAGGCCAGCCAACTACACCAGCACTAAGTTTTTTCTTCATTATGAAACCATAAAATTTTTTAATCTTAAAAAGGTTAGTAGCGGTAAAACCGGTAATCCTAAAACGGTAAAAAAATCACCCTTTACTTGATTAAATAGCTGCACTCCATGTCCTTCTAAGCGATATGAACCAACAGTTGAAAAAATTTCCGGCCCTACAATCTCTAAATATTCACTAATAAATTTATCACTTAGACTGCGCATTTCTAAATTAACTTGGTCAACAAAACTCCAAATAATTTCCCCGTGATATACTATGCTCACTCCTGTCACTAATCTATGCATTTTTCCTTGCAGATTTTTTAAATGTTCAAATGCGTTTGAGTAATCAATCGGCTTATCATAAAGGGTGTTTTCACATTCTAACATTTGGTCTGCGCCAATAATCAAACTTTTCTTATTGTTTTGATAAACAGCTTCTGCCTTCGCACCCGCAAGTTTTAAAACAAGATCTTCAACAGGTGTCCCTTGAAACTTTTCTTTTAATTTTTTTTCATCTACGTTAGAAGTTTCAACACGGAATTTTAAACCCGCATTCTTCAATAATACTTTGCGAGACTTGCTCGCTGATGCTAATATAATCTCTGGAGTTTGATTCTTCATATTATCTTTTATAATGGGTTTTCTAAAAATTGCGCATGTAATTTTATAATTGCTGCAGCAGTTTCTTCAATACTACGTCGTGATACATCAATTACATTTAATTTTTTCTTTGTGAACAATCGCATAGCAAAATTAATTTCTTCAGTAACTTGTTCTGGATTTGCGTAATCAGCTTCTTCACTTTCCGTTAACATTCGTAATCGGTTTTTACGAATTTGAACCAGACTTTTAGAGTCTTTGATTAATCCAATGATAAGAGTGTTTTTTAATTCAAAGATATTTTCAGGTATCGTATGCCCCAAAACAATCGGAATGTTCGCTGCTTTTATACCACGGTTTGCCAGGTAAACACATGTTGGGGTTTTTGAAGTTCTCGAAACGCCAAGAATTAAAACGTCTGCCTCACCTATATTCCACATAGCCTGACCGTCATCGTGGGCCATTGCGTAATCCATCGCTGCAATACGTTCAAAATAATCGTCATCCAAAGTATATTGTAATCCTGGCCGCGCATTTCCTTTTTCGTTTAAATATTTACCAAACGATGCCATAATTGGTTGTAATACCGAAACACATGGCACCTTTAATTTCCTGCATGCCGCCTGAAGTTTAATAATAATATCCTTGTTTACTAGCGTATAAAGAACAAATCCGGGTCTCTCTTTTATATCTTCAATAACATCATTAATTTGTGTATCGGATCGAACTAAGTTCCAAACATGCTCAATTGGTTGTGTATGTTCAAATTGCACCAAACATGCCCTAGCAACTGACTCTACAGTTTCACCCGTTGCGTCAGAAATTAAATAAATATGGAAATCAGACATGTAACATTAGTCGTTTCATTATAAACCTTCTGAATAACATTAGTATTAATTGTGAGTAAAAATATATATTTATATTTAATATAAAAACTATCATTTTTGAACAAGAGTTGTTATCACAGTAATACAATTTAAGTTAGTTTATTACAATAATGTGAACAATTAAATTACTAAAGTTATACACCTTATAAACATGTTTAAACTTAAACAAAGTTTATAAAAATAATAGCTTTTATAGTACTTTATAAAAACCGCTAACAGCTAATATTTTAATTTCTTAATTGTTTTTAAAAAACGTTATAGTTTTAATATTTTTTTTTATACGGTATAAATCATGAATAAAATTTAATCCTCAATATAATCATAACAACAACAACAACTATCTATATAGATTAATATTTTTTTTATCTGTGTAAGCTGTTAACAAATGGACGAAACTACAAGAATGTTGCAAAAATATAATAAACCTGTTTTGCTAGCATTGAGAAAAATGCCAACAACGACTGTGCCATTATGGTTAATGCGCCAAGCAGGCAGACATTTACCCGAATATAGAAAAATTCGTTCTTCGACAAATAATTTTCTTGATTTTTGCTATAATCCAGAATTAGCGTCAGAGGTCACATTACAACCAGTAACTCGATATGGTGTAGACGCAGCAATCTTGTTTTCTGATATATTAGTAATTCCTCATGCATTAGGACAAGACGTAAGTTTTGTATCTGGAAAGGGCCCAATTCTCAAACCAATTACTAATATCATTGATGTGAAAAAATTAAATATTAAACATATAGATACCAAGCTAAAAAATATATACAAGACCGTTTCAACAGTTAAACAAGCAATCGATGATAAGTTTAAAACAACAACATTAATTGGTTTTGCGGGTTCACCATGGACGGTTGCAACTTATATAGTCGAGGGTGGAAGTAGCAAAGATTATATGGGTGTAAAAAGTTGGTGCTATTCATCTCCAAAAGAATTCTCAGTTTTAATAGATATTTTAATCGAGGCAACAGTAGAGTATCTAATCCAGCAGATAAATCATGGAGTTGAAGTTATACAATTATTTGATAGCTGGGCTGGCATTCTTTCTGAAGATCAATTTACTAAATGGGTTATCAAACCAACAAAAACCATAGTAGATAAGATAAAAAAAAGGTGCCCCAATATCCCAATAATTGGATTTCCACGTGCGGCTGGTGTTTTATATAAAAATTTTGTCGTTGAAACTGGCGTTGATTGTATTTCGATTGATCAAAGCGTCCCAATAGAGTGGGCTGCAACACACTTACAATCTGAGTGTACTGTTCAAGGAAATTTAGACAATTTATCGTTACTTATAGGTAATAAAACTACTGATAATGAGGTACTTAAAATACTAAATGGTTTGTCAAAAGGTCCCTTTATTTTTAATTTAGGGCATGGAATTTTGCCCAATACTCCGATAGAAAATGTTAATCGATTAGTCAAATTGGTAAAAGGTTTTAAAATTGAAAAAAAGAGCAATTATACTATTTAACTTGGGTGGGCCAAACAATTCTGATGCTGTGCGCCCCTTTTTATTTAATTTATTTAATGATCCAGCTATAATTAATATTCCTAATCCGATGAGATGGTTAATTGCAAAGCTAATCTCGTATAAAAGGTCTCCTATTGCAAAAGAGATTTATAATGAAATTGGTGGGAAGTCACCAATATTAGAATTAACACAACAGCAAGCGAAAGCTTTAGAGTTAGGTATTAATAATGATCCAGAGAATGAATTTAAAGTATTCATTGTAATGAGATACTGGCATCCTATGAGTATGGATGTTGTTCCCAATGTTAAAAAATATAATCCAGATGAAATTTTACTCCTTCCCTTATATCCGCATTTTTCATCAACAACTTCAGGCTCCTCAATAAAAGACTGGCATAAAACAGCAAAAAAAGCTGGATTAAAAAAGTTAACTAAAATTATTTGCTGTTATCCAACCGAAATTAATTTAATAAAAGCGCATAGTGAACTATTACAAAAGGAAATAAAAAAATCTAATAATAACCCACGTATTTTATTTTCAGCACATGGTTTGCCGAAAAAAATAATAAACAAGGGTGATCCTTATCAAGCCCATATTGAAAAAACAGCTTTAGCGATAGCGAATGAAGTTAAATTAAAAAATAAAGATTGGTCAATATGCTATCAAAGTCGTGTAGGCCCTCTAGAATGGATTGGACCTTCATTAGATGAAGAGTTAACAAGAGCATCAAATGATAATATTGGAGTAATTGTATTACCAATAGCTTTTGTTTCAGAACATTCTGAGACTTTAGTGGAATTAGATATAGAGTATAAAAAATTAGCGATGGATTTAAAAATCCCCACATATCAAAGAGTACCAGCTGTTGGTACAAATGTAAATTTTATCGCTTCCCTTATTCAAATGGTTAGGAATAGTATCTCTGAAACTAAGGACAAATCATCCAATACAGGGTCAAGGATTTGTCCGTTAGATCGATCGTGTCACTCTTATGATTAGAGAATAGAAATTTGGCTGAATTGCTAATAGACCATTATCTATGGATTAAAGCCTTTCACATCATAAGCATAATTGCATGGATGGCAGGTTTACTCTATTTGCCTCGATTGTTTGTTTATCATTGTTCAACTAAAATCGGCTCAGAATTTTCTGAAAAATTAAAAATCATGGAGTACCGTTTAATGGTCTTCATAATGGCACCAGCCAGAATAAGTTCATTGTTTTTTGGTTTACTGCTATTTTTGAGCTATAGTTGGGAAGAACTTATTGTTACATGGGTAGTTATAAAGCTAATATGCGTTGTATTTCTATTTATTATTCATGATTTATTTAATAAATGGCGAAAAGATTTTCAAACTGATACAAATATTCATCAAGCTAAATTTTTCCGTATTATGAATGAAGTGCCAACTCTCTTGATGATTTTTATAGTTATTTTTGTGGTTGTTAAACCGTTCTAATCTTATAAGTATAATTAGAAAAACGTTTGTTTTTATAAAACTCTATTTTAAATCTTTAATTGACTTAATAATATCAAGTTTGTTATATAAAAGCCTGAAGTCTCTCGACCATTATGAATTAGTATAAATAAATATATTTCTAGATTAGTCTCCATAAATAATAATCAAAAGTTTTTTAATATTTAAACGAATGTATCTTTTCGGATCCATTTAATATTCCCAATAATTTTAAAAAGTATCAAGACTATGAACCTTCAACAACTTAAAGAAAAATCTCCAACGGACCTTTTGCTTTTTGCAGAGGAATTAAAAGTTGAAAATGCTAGTACACTCAGAAAGCAGGATATGCTATTTGCAATTCTTAAACAAATGGCAGAAAATGATACTGCGATTTTTGGTACAGGTGTTCTTGAAGTATTGCAAGATGGGTTTGGTTTTTTACGATCTCCAGAATCAAATTATTTACCGGGTCCTGATGACATTTATGTTTCGCCCAGTCAAGTAAGACGATTTAGTCTAAGAACTGGTGATACAGTTGAAGGACAAATCCGAGCACCCAAGGATGGTGAAAGGTATTTTGCACTTCTTAAAGTTACGAATATAAATTTTGCAGATCCTGGTGATGTTCGTCAGCGAGTTAATTTTGATAATTTAACACCATTGTATCCAGAAGAGCGTCTGCAAATGGAGATTGGAGACCCGACATTAAAAGATCCAACATCTAGAATATTAGATTTGATAGCTCCAGTAGGCAAGGGGCAAAGGGCATTAATCGTCGCGCCGCCACGTACCGGGAAAACGGTAATGTTGCAAAACATTGCTTCATCGATTTCTGCCAATCACCCAGAATGCTATTTAATTGTACTGTTAATAGATGAACGCCCAGAAGAAGTTACTGATATGGCTCGATCGGTAAAAGGAGAGGTTGTAAGTTCAACATTTGACGAACCAGCATCGCGACACGTTCAAGTCGCTGAAATGGTAATTGAGAAAGCAAAGCGGTTAGTTGAACATAAACGAGATGTTATCATCTTATTAGACTCAATTACTCGGTTAGGACGTGCCTACAACACTGTTGTTCCATCATCTGGAAAAGTTTTGACTGGTGGCGTTGATGCAAATGCATTACAGCGACCAAAAAGATTTTTTGGTGCCGCGAGAAATGTTGAAGAAGGTGGGTCTCTTACCATAATTGCAACAGCTTTAATAGACACTGGATCAAGAATGGACGAGGTCATTTTTGAGGAGTTTAAAGGAACAGGTAATTCAGAAATAATATTAGATCGCAAGCTCACTGATAAAAGGACTTGGCCCGCTATGGATATAACAAAATCGGGTACGCGCAAAGAGGAGCTGTTGGTTGATAAAGCTACACTATCTAAAATGTGGGTATTGCGAAGAATTCTTAATCCAATGGGTGTAGTTGACTCTATGGAATTTCTAACAGGTAAATTAAAGGAATCAAAAAATAATGATGATTTCTTTGACTCAATGAACACTTAAAAAGATTATGGATTTATATATTATCTTTTAAGTATTTAAAAATTGTATTTGATACACGTGTTGATCCTTCGTTGTTTAAATGTCCATCGTGTATAAAATCGTATGTTCCGATACTTTTAGTTTTCAATGATTTAAATAAACTTAAACAAGACAAGCTATTTTTGTCGCACGTGTTTTTTACATAGTGCCAAAGAAAGTCCTGATCAGGGAATACTGTTCCATTTTTTGAGTATAATTGGTAAAGCTCGTCTATGTAAGAAATTCTAGAAGGTAAGAATGTGAATAAAATATTCTTGGTTTTGGTTTTTAATAAGGAATGGACCTGTTCTATAAGAATATTATTAGATCTAAACGTATTAGGCTTAATTAATGTAAGCGTGTTATCTTCTCGAAAACGTACATATATTCCTTTTAACAATGGTATTGCTAAATGCGCTGAGATCGATGAGAAATTAATAGTGGTTAGAAAATTTTTAAAACTAGAAAAGACAGGGAAAAAAATGCCCGTATTCAAATATAATGTTCTGCGCCAAGTATTGTCTTTACCAGTAAATATGGGCTTATGTGTTGGGCAAAATTGGGGATAATAAGCTTTTTTTGATACTTCGGTCACTTTTTTGCACTGAACACGTGGATCTATTTTCTTTTTTATTTTTTGAAAAGAATGATAATCATTCCAAGTAATATTGAAAATCACAATATCTTTGCTAGTTAGACCGTTAAAAAACATCCGAATCCTAGAGACATACTGGTCTAGATTTGTGGCCGAAACACCCATATTTATAACATTAAATAACATTTTATTTTTATTCAATGAACATTGTAGTTTGTTTGCCCAAGTGTTTTTATCGCTTAATCCCCAGCCAAAGGTTTGACTATCTCCAATAATAAAGATTCTGGGATGCATAGAACCAGTGTTCAAACGGCATGGCAACTGCCTTAAACCAGAACTATATGTTTTGACAGATTCATTTCGAAAGTCGACGCGATTATCAAATTTTTCATTAATGCTGGGTTGATGAAGCCAAAAACCCCGTTGATCAAATATTAGGGCTCCATTTGTTATTGGATATGGGTTCGGTAATTTAATAAAGGTCCGACCAACAATCTCAAAAACAATAAAGAACACCAATAATGATGCAACGAATAATAAAAAGTTTTTAGAAACGTTTCGCACCAAAGGGCGATAGTTAAGGAATTAAAATAGTTGAGCCGGTGGTCTTACGACCCTCAATAGCTGAATGAGCCCTAGCTGTATCAGATAGCGGAAATGTCTGCCCAATTTCAATTTTGATATTGCCGCGTGATACAAATGAAAATAGCTCCGATGAAGCTTTTTGGCGTAATTCTGGCACTGACGTATAGTTCATCAACGTGGGTCGGCTTATCGATAAGGAACCGAGCTTCATTAACTCTAAAGGTTCAATACCAGGAATTGGACCTGAAGCATTTCCAAAGGTAACTAAAACACCGAAATTTTCGAGTGAAGAAAGAGACTCTTTATATGTTGATAGGCCCACAGAATCATATACTACCGAAACACCTTTGCCGTTTGTAAAGGCACGCACTTCTGCAGAAAACTGTGAATTAAAATAATTTATAACATGCTTGCAACCATTGGCTTCAGCTAATTTTATTTTATCATCAGTGCCAACAGTTCCTATTACCGTAGCCCCTATGGCACTCGCCCATTGACACATGATAGATCCAACTCCACCGGCTGCTGCATGTACTAATATTGTGTCACCAGCTTTAATCGCATAACATTTGGTCATCAACATATGAACGGTCATACCTTTTAGCATCATGGCTGCTGCTGTTTGATCCTCTATGTTATCCGGCAATGAAATAAGCTCGTTGGCATCTATATTGCGTTCTTCAGCATAAGCCCCCCGTCCTGAATAGGTAACGCGCTGTCCAATAGAAAAATTTTTAACACCAGGTCCAACCCTTTCTATAATTCCAGCTGCTTCTGAGCCAAGGATTGCAGGCAAATCAATCGGATAAAGCCCTGAGCGCTGATAGCAATCAATCATGTTTAAACCAATTGCAGTGTGCCTTATCCGAACCTGCCCTTCTGCGGGGTCATTAAGACTGTAATCTTCCCATGAGAGAACTTCAGGTCCGCCTGTTTTGTGGATACGAATTATTTTTGTCATAATGGCTCTCCGCTATTAGGTGAGTGTCTTAATCTTGTTTATTCTGACTTCTTTTTGATGTCAATCAAGCCTTGTATTCTCAAATACCTTAATAGATTAAAATAGTTACAAAAATCGATAGCTTACAGCCTATTACTTATAGAGAATCAGTGTTTTTATATCTTTATTCGCTG